>Ga0180432_10000467_pt1 | contig 66026 bp, 65 predicted proteins | sample SS_ome_10_FD_132414 | JGI IMG/M metagenome (GOLD analysis project Ga0180432, IMG submission 132414) | Hypersaline lake sediment archaeal communities from the Salton Sea, California, USA - SS_1_MS_2 metaG | ecosystem: Environmental > Aquatic > Non-marine Saline and Alkaline > Hypersaline >...
CGGTAAGCCGACCCTGGTCCATGTTTTGACCAAAAAAGGAAAAGGATACAAATTCGCCGAGCAGAAACCCTGGAAGTTTCACAGCACACCGCCGTTTAATGTAGATACCGGAGAAAAAAGCCCTTCCCCTGATAAATCAACCTATACAAAAATTTTTAGCGAAACTTTAGCCGATTTGGCCCGTTCAAGCAAAAATATTGTGGCCATAACCGCCGGGATGCCGTACGGCACCGGCTTAGATAAATTTGCCACGGAGTTTCCAGAGCGATTTTTTGATACCGGTATTTCTGAGCAGCATGCGTTAGGATTTGCGGCGGGGCTTTCTCTTAAGGGTTTTCGCCCGGTAGTGGCTATTTATTCTACTTTTCTCCAGCGCGCCTATGACCAGATTTTTCATGAGCTTTGCCTTCAGGAAGCCCCGGTCATCCTGGCAGTAGATAGGGCCGGAATTGTCGGCCAGGACGGCCCGACCCATCATGGCCTCTTTGATTTTGCCTATCTAAGCAGTTTGCCGAATATGGTAGTCTCTGCGCCGAAAGACGGAGAGGAATTGAGAAGTTTGCTTAAGACGGCTCTTTCCCTTAAGAGACCGATGTCCTTGCGCTATCCCAGAGATTTTTGCCCGGATGAAAATTTATCCGCGGAGATAAAAGCGGTTCCGCTCGGAAAAGGCGAGATATTGAAAAATGGCAAAGACGGCCTGATTATAGCGATAGGAAGCATGGTTTATCCCGCTTTAAAAGCAGGAAAAAGCCTCAGCCGGGAGGGGATAGAAATCGAGGTAATTAACGCCCGGTTTGTTAAACCGCTGGATGAATCCTTAATTATCGAGGCGATAGAGAGAAATAAAAAGGTCCTGGTGGTTGAGGAACATAGCCTGATCGGCGGATTAGGCAGCGCCATCTTGAAATTGTTAGCAGAGCGGAAAGCAGAAGATGTCAAAGTAAGCCAGTTGGCGATTCCCGATAAATTTATCGAAGCAGGGAGAAGAGGGGAGCTTTTAGAGTTATACGGGTTATCGGCGGAGGGTATCGTTAAAAAATTTAAAGCGATGTGTGATAAAATTGTGTAATGTTTTATGTGTGATGTGCTATGTGTAATGGAAAAGTGGCTGATGGTTCATGGCTCATGGCTCTTGGCAAAAGATAAAAGAAAAGATAAAAGAGAAAAAGAGAAAAAGAGAAAAAGAGAGATTCCATAGGAATTGTGTAATGTGTGATAGAATTGTGTAAAGTGTAATGTGAAATGAGTAATGAAAAAAGGATAAAAAGAAAAGAAACTATCGCAATTTATTTACCCTGTTTTTGCTTGCTTTTAATTGCGCTTTTTGCAATCTCCAGTTTGAGCCGGGCGGAAGAGGAAGATTTAACGCCCAAAGGAACAGCCTATCCCGAAGAAAAATTTTATGAGGCGAGTTACTCCACCAGGGAGAAAGCAAAGGAAGCCCTGGAGTCGTTATATATGAAAAGCCCCAGTCCCGAGAAAGAGGTGGATTTGAAGGAAATCGAACGGACTTTTTTTTCTGAAGGGACAACGGATAAAGCCGAGGAAGATTACTTAAAAGAGGCGGAAGAAAACCGCTGGGAGGAATGGTTCCCTTTATTTTTTGAATTCGGTAAAGTTCTAAAAGAAGAAGGGAAGGAAATTTATCACGAGCTGCTATTTCCTAAAAAATTTGATTTTAAAGAGGGGAAGAGATGAAAAAAATCGGAATTGTGGCGAATTTGAAGAAGAAAAACGCGAAATCAATAGTCAAGGAACTTTCCCGGTGGTTAGTAAAAAAGGGAAAAACGGTAATATTAGACGAAGAATCAGCCGCGGGGATTAAAGGGAAAAACCGTCCGTTATCTATCCAAAAAATAGCCAGCCAGGCGGATTTATTGATTTCTCTGGGAGGAGACGGGACACTCCTTAGAGTTGGCCGGGTTAAAAATATCGATAGAGTGCCCATCCTGGGGGTTAACCTGGGAGGGTTAGGATTCATTACGGAGATAGGCTATTCGGAGATTTATAAGGAGCTTACAAAAATATTGGCCGGGAACTTTAAGACAGAAGAAAGGATGCGGCTCGAGGTCAAAATAGCAAAAAAGGGCCGGAAGGAAACCAAATTCATAGTCCTAAATGAATTGGTTTTAGCCAAAAGGAGTATCGCCCGCCTTTTGCATTTAGAAATTTTTATCGACCGTAACTATGTAACTACTTACCAGGCCGACGGGCTGATTGTCTCTACTCCAACCGGCTCAACCGGCCATTCGCTGTCTGCCGGCGGGCCAATTATGGAGGCAAGCCTGGAGGGAATTATATTAACCCCGATTTGCCCGCATACTTTAGCCAACCGGCCTTTGATTATTCCGGCCAATAAAGAAGTCCAAGTAAAAACTAAACCGGTAACGCGGACCCGCGATGTTTGCGCCACTATGGACGGGCAGGTAGTGGTTAATCTTTCCGTCGATGAGACGGTGTCCATTAAAAAAGCGCCGGCTAAATTGAAATTAATCGTTTCGCCCCGGAGAAATTATTATCAGGTTTTACGCGAGAAACTTTGCTGGGGAGAACGGGGCCATTCAAGCTATGCCTAAAATTATTATCGATACCGAACGCTGCAAGGGCTGTAATTTATGTATTGCGGTTTGCCCCCGGCATTTAATCAAAACAAGCGGCCAGCTTAACCGCAAAGGCTATTATGCGGTCAAGGTTGAAAAGATGGAGGAGTGCCTGGCCTGCCAGCAGTGCGCCTTAATCTGCCCGGAAGCGGCTATAGAGATTTTGAAAGATGAATAAAAAAATATTAATGAGCGGAAACGAGGCTATCGGCGAAGCGGCCATCCAGGCCGGCTGCCGTTTCTATTATGGCTATCCGATTACGCCGCAGAATGAATTAACGGCGCATATGGCCAAACGGATGATAGAGGTAGGCGGCACCTTTATTCAATCAGAAAGCGAATTGGCGGCCATTAATATGGTCTTTGGCTCGTCTTTAACCGGAGAAAGGGCGATGACTTCTTCTTCCAGCCCGGGGATAAGCCTTAAGCAGGAAGGAATTTCTTATATGGCCGGAGCCGAGTTACCGGCGGTTATTGTAAATTTGATGCGGGGCGGGCCGGGATTGGGCAATATATCGGGCAGCCAGGCCGATTATTTCCAGGCAACCAAGGGAGGGGGACACGGTGATTATCACTCGATAGTGCTGGCACCGGCTTCTCTTCAGGAAGCCTTTAATTTGACGATGGATGCCTTTGATTTAGCCGATAAATACCGCACTCCGGTGATAATTTTAGGAGACGGAATTTTAGCCCAGATGAGGGAGGCGGTAGAATTGGCTCATAGCCCAGGAGACCGGGTTCATAGCAAAAAAGAGGATTGGGTTTTAAGAGGGTGTAAGGGAAGAGAGCCGCGGCGCATTTTATCCCTGCGCCTGGGGGAAGGTAATTTAGAAAGGCATAATCTGAAACTACAGGAAAAATACCAAAAAATAAAAAATAAGGAACGGCGCTGGGAGGAAATCCAGACAAAAAATGCAGAGTTTTTAATTGCCGCTTATGGCACGGTTGCCCGGGCAGCCAAGGAAGCGATAACCAGAGCCAGGAAAGAAGGAATAGCCGCGGGTCTATTCAGACCTATCAGTCTCTGGCCTTTCCCTGAAAAGCGCCTCGGAGAATTATCAAAGGGATTAAAAAAGATTTTGACCCTGGAAATGAGCGCCGGACAGATGCTGGAAGATGTCCGCCTGGCCGTAGAAGGAAGATGCCCGGTAGAATTTTCGGGAAAATTAGGCGGCGCCTATTTCACTCCGGATGAAATTTATAACATCATAAAACAATGGTAGAATGATTAAATTATCAAAGGCAGTAATTGTAGATGAAAAAAATCTTTAGCCGGCCCAAAAGTTTAACCGAGAAACCGACCCATTATTGTCCGGGATGCGGGCATGGAATCGTCCATCGCCTTATCGCCGAAGCAATCGATGAATTGGATGTCCGCGAGAAGACTATCGGTGTCGCCCCGGTAGGCTGCGCCGTTTTAGCTTACGATTATTTTAATTTCGATGTCACCGAAGCGGCGCATGGACGGACGCCGGCGGTGGCCACGGGAATAAAACGGGCGCTTCCGGACAATATTGTTTTTACTTACCAGGGAGACGGGGATTTGGCTGCCATCGGCACGGCGGAAATAATCCATGCGGCTAACCGGGGAGAAAATATCAGCGTCTTCTTTGTTAATAACGCCGTTTACGGGATGACCGGCGGGCAGATGGCCCCGACGACAATTTTAGGACAAAAAACCACCACTTCCCCCATCGGAAGAGATAAAAAAAGGGAAGGTTATCCTTTGAAGGTTACGGAAATGCTGAAGGTCCTGGATGGGGTGGTTTTTTTAAGCCGGGAATCGGTCCATAATCCGGCGTCGATTTTAAAGGCAAAAAAAGCGATAAAAAAAGCGATAGAAAATCAAATCGAGAATAAGGGCTTTAGCCTGGTGGAAATACTTTCGCCCTGCCCGACCAACTGGGGCCTATCGCCCCAAGCATCAGTTGAATGGATTGAAAAAGAAATGGCAAAAACATTTCCCCTGGGGGTTATCAAAGATACCGATTAACCGGGGGAATGAAAAGATAAAATTAACAGGATGAAGAAAAGAGCATCTTTATAATCCGGAAAGAGATTAAAAGTGGCGTAACTGGGAATGGACCAAATGAAAAAAACGGAGAAAATAGTTATCGCCGGCTTTGGCGGACAAGGGGTTTTATTTACCGGTAAGGTTTTGTGCCAGGCGGCTTTAGAAGAAAATAAAGCTACCACTTATTTCCCTTCTTATGGAGCGGAAATGAGAGGGGGTACGGCTCATTGCCTGGTGGTTATATCCGGCGAGGAAATCGCCTCGCCAATATTTAAAGAGTCCGACTCGGCCATTTTTTTAAATGAACCCTCAGTGAAAAAATTCGTGCCGCGGATGAAAAAAGAGAGTTTAGCGGTTATAAATTCCTCCTTAGCGAAAAAGGTCTCCCTGCCGGAGGGAATAAAAGCGGTTTGGGTCCCGGCGACGGAAATCGCCCGGAAAATCGGCGAAATTCGCATTGCCAACTTAGTCGCTCTGGGCGCGTTCTTAGGCAAAAATAAAATAATTTCCCTGGAAGCGGTCAAAAAAGCCCTGAAAGCGGTTTTGAGCGGAAAGAAAGAAAAACTTTTGGCGCTTAATTTAGAGGCGCTCCAACAGGGACTGGATTGGACAAAAGGTTAACTATGACTGAAAAGATAAAGGTGCGTTTTGCTCCCAGCCCGACCGGATACCTCCATATCGGAGGAGCCCGCACCGCTTTATTTAATTGGCTGTTTGCCAGGCATTACAAAGGCAGTTTTCTCCTGCGAATAGAAGATACTGACCGGGAACGAACCCAGCCTGAGGCGTTAGCTTCGATTATCGACGGGCTTAAATGGTTAGGTTTGAGCTGGGACGAGGGACCAATCTACCAGAGTAAATTTATCGATAAGCACCGCGAATTTGCCCAGAGGCTGGTTGACGAAGGAAAAGCCCGGAGGATTCCCGGAAAAGAAAAGGGTGAGGCTATCGAATTTCTGATGCCGGAAGGAATGACCAAATTTAACGACTTGGTCCATGGGATGATTAAAATAGATAATCAAGAATTGGGTAATTTTGTCATTCTCCGGGGCGACCAGACACCGACCTATAATTTAGCCTGTGTTATCGATGATGCCCTTCTCTCAATTACCCATGTTATCCGAGGCGATGACCATATCTCCAACACCCCCAAGCAAATCGCTCTTTATGAAGCCCTGGGCCTACCACTGCCGCAATTTGCCCATCTGCCTTTAATTCTGGGGCCGGACGGCAGCCGTCTGAGCAAGCGGCACGGAGCGACAGCTTTGGATTATTATCAAAAGGAAGGTTATTTACCGGAAGCGGTGCTTAACTATTTGGCTCTGCTCGGCTGGTCGCCCAAGGATAACCGGGAAAAAATGAAGGTTGAGGAGATAATAGAGCTGTTTTCTCTGGAAGCGGTGGGGAAAAAAGGGGCAATTTTCGATTTAGACAAACTTAACTGGATGAATGGAAGCTATTTTGCGGAAATAAACCTGGATAAGGCAGTTGATACGGCGGCAAAATATTTGAAATCTATTGGTTTTGTCGATAAGAAAATAGATTTAAACTGGCTGAAAAAGGTGCTTAACTTATTTAGAACCAGGATTAAATATATCGGCCAATTGAAAGAACAGGCGGATTTTTTCTTTTTAGACGATATAAAGATTGACCCGGAAGTCCGGGAAAAGTTTTTAAAAAGGGAGTATATCCCCGAAGCCTTCAAACTGCTGGGAGAAAAGCTGGAAAAGCTTGAGAGCTTCGAAGAGGAAGAAATAGAAAAGACCTGCCGCGGTTTAGCCAAAGAATTAAATTTAAAAAGCGGGGATTTAATTCACCCTGTCCGGGTGGCCCTGACAGGAAGAGCGGTCAGCCCCGGTTTGTTCGAGACGATGGCGATACTGGGCCGGGAGAAATGTATAAAGAGACTGAAGCAGTAATTATAGAAGACCGAAGTCAGAAGACAGAAATCAGATAGATGATTTTTTTGTTTTTCTGTATTCTGTATTCTGTTTTCCGAAAATTGCCTGGTGGTGTAGCTGGCAACACGCCTGACTCTGGATCAGGAGATTCTAGGTTCGAACCCTAGCCAGGCAGCCAATTTTAAGTCTGGACTTAAAATTGGCGGAGCAATTGAGCAATAGAAAATAGAAAAATAGAACCTATGCTCAATTGCGGTCTAATGTTCTATTGCTCTATTGTTCAAAAAGAAAAAGAGCCAACCTTGACGCCTGTCTGCCGGCAGCCAGGCTCAGGCGAACAAAAAGCAGCGGTTACGGGATACCCTTTTTTAGCACTAATAAGAGGGACATATTTATTGTTAGGAAAAATGTTCAGAAAGAATTTGTTTACTATTTCGATTTTAACACTCTTTGTGTTTGTCGCTATCAAGAATGGGCATGCGGAAATAAAAGAATTTGTTGTTATTGATAAAACAGCTCCGGCAACATTGCGTGAAGTACCAAATGGAAAGAGCTCACTTGGCAAAATACCAGCGGGGACAAAAATCGAAATCAAAGCAAAAAAAGAAATCCGAAGCGGGATGCTTGTCGTTACTTGGTATGAAGTCAATTATAAAGGTAGAAACGGGTGGATTAGTCAGTATGTGACTATGGGGGATATAATCAAAGAAGATACTTCCGGCAAGAAAACTTCAGTTCGGGCAAAGGGCGCAGACAAGGTGAGATACGGAAGTTTTAATGAACAAGCAAAAGAAAACTTTAAATCATGGGCCTTAAATAACACAGCGGTTACTTATTTCGAATATCCAGAAGGTAGTGATTGGCAAATATGGGTAAGATTAACTTCAGATAAATATACAACAAAAGAGAATGTCGAATCAATCGCTCTCTACCTCGCTAAGGCATATAAAATGCAAACAGGATTTGATAAATTGGTTATCGTAACTGTTTGGTATCCAGATAAAAACAAGATATTTGCTAAAGGCCGATTATAAAAAAATATTACGAATATATTAATTCGAATTAGCAATTCTACTGCAATTCATCACAACCGGGCATCGAAGAAAGATGAGAGGTCTTTCTTAAACAATAAGCCAAAATGTATAGGTTGTCATTTGGCGAGGCACTATTATGCCATTTAATCCAAAATATACGATAACTCCAAGGATCAACAAGGCGCTCGTTGAGATAGAGCGGGTGCGGGGGTTCTTGGATGCGATAAAACTTAAGGATGACTGGCTTACTGATTTGCAGAAAAAAGCGCTTATCCTTGAATCGCATCATTCCACGCATATCGAAGGCACAGCTTTGAGCCTTAAGCAGGCTAAAGATATATTAGAGGGGAAAAAAGTTAAGGGTGTTAACCGGGATGATGAAAAAGAACTTTTGAATTATAAGAAAGCAATGGATTTTATCTCAAAGTATCTCGGCAAGGAGGATCCGATTTCAGAGGGCGTTATACGAGAACTGCATAAAATTCTTGTTAAGGGTGTGCGCGGAGAAAAAGCGGACCCGGGCAATTACCGCAAAATTCAAAACTATGTAGTTAATTCCCGGACACGCGAGGTTATTTATACTCCGCCCGGGCCTTTAGATGTTCCGCATCTTATGCGGGAGTTCGTAGAATGGATAAATAAGGCCGAAGAGGTATCGCCTATCCTTGTGGCCGGTATCGCTCAGTTTCAATTTGTGCATATTCATCCTTTTATTGATGGAAACGGCAGAACTGCCCGTATTCTATCAACTCTTATTCTCTATAAGACCGGTTATGATTTTAAACGGCTTTTTACCATCTCGGAGTATTATGATAAGGATAGACCTTTGTACTATCAGGCAATTCAAACCGTACGAAACAACAATATGGACATGACAGCTTGGTTTAGCTATTTCGTTGAAGGCCTGCGGTCGCAGATGGAAGAAATTAACGAAAAAGGTAAAAAGATAATTGGCTCGGAGAAAATTATTAAGGAGCTATCACAATACAATCTAAATTTAAGACAGGAAAAGATTATTAGATATCTTTTTGTTAACGAACAGATTAACAACGAACAGTGCCAAAGGCTGTGCGGGAGCATTCGCCGGACTGCTACCAGAGATTTGACCTCGTTAGTCGAAAAAGGGATCCTTCTAAGGAGAGGTGAGCTCAAAAGTGCTTACTACGTATTATCGTCAACCGTGTCCCAAATATAGGACATTATAGGACATGGTTATAGGACATTTTGGGACACGGTTTTAAGACAGCAGAAACGACTATTATAGGATGCCGGATTAGTTTAGGTTGCCTAAATCGATAAAGCCGTGTTTGTAATGGTGTATGGTCAGCCTCATAAGTAGATGAATTACGTGAGGCTGCTTGTCCCGAGCGTAGTCGAGGGAGGTGGTTCCTCCAGCTTCAAGTTCAGGCAGCCAATGGCGCGTTGGTCGATTTGGTTAAGACGCCGCCCTCTCAAGGCGGAGGTAACGGGTTCGAATCCCGTACGCGCTACCACTTAAAATTTTTTTATCAGGACCGCATAGGGGGGTAACGGGAATTTTAATTTTGGGGAAGAAATCATTTAAATGAAAACCGTAATTTTAGGCGGCGGGTTGAGCGGTGTAACGCTTGCGTATTTTCTAAATAGAGAAACAACGATTTTAGAAAAAGAAGTCCAAATCGGCGGTTTATGCCGGAGTTTCGACTTTAACGGCATATACCATGATATCGGCCCGCATATCCTTTTTTCAAAGGATAAGAAACAACTCGAGGCCTGCCTTTCGGTCATCGATTCTAACAAAATTAAAAGATCCAATAAGATATATCATAAGGGAAAACTGGTCAAATACCCTTTCGAAAATGACCTGGCCTCGCTAGATAAAGACGAGAGGGATTACTGCCTCAAAGAATTTTTAAATAATCCCTACGAAAATTATGAAGCAAAAAACATGCTTCAGTTTTTTTTGAAAACTTTCGGCGAAGGGATTACCAGGCTTTATTTAGCGCCGCATAATGCCAAAATATGGAAGTTCGACCCCTCATATATGGATACCCAGGTGGTTGAAAGAATCCCCAAGCCGCCCCGAGAAGATGTCATAAAATCTGCCCGGGGAATTCAGACAGAAGGATACCTTCATCAATTATATTTTCATTATCCGAAAACGGGCGGAATACAAGAGCTCGTTAACGGTTTCGCCAAGGGAATTGTTAAAAAGTCTAAAGTTATGACGGCGGTAAATATCAAACAAATCCGAAGAAAAGATAAAACATGGGAGATTGAAACCGATAAAGGGAAATTCTCGGCCGGGCGTTTGCTTAATTGTATGCCCCTTCATGAGCTGTTTGAATATCTTCAAGCCCCCGAGGAGATTTTAAGGGCCTTGGGGGAACTCAAGTATAATTCCATTTATATCGTCTGCCTTCAGGCAAAAAAAGATAAGATTGGCAGGAATTTTGCCATAAATTTTGCCGATAAGAATATTATCTTCCACCGTCTTTCAAAAATCAATTTTTTGGGAGAAAAATACTCTTTGGATAAAGGAGGGGCAACCATTATGGCGGAAATTACCTACCGCCCTAATAGCTACCTGGCCGGCTTAAAAGAAGATAAAATCAAAGATAAGGTCATTACCGCCCTGGATGAATTAAAGTTGGTAGATAAAAACGAGATAACGGATGTCGATCTAAAAAAATTCCAATATGCCTATGTTATTTACGACTTGAACCACAGAAAAAATGCCGATAGGGTCTTAAATTATCTTTTGGGTGAGGGAATTGATTGCTGCGGCCGGTTTGCCGAGTTCGAATACTTGAATATGGACAAAATCATCGACCACAGCTTTAAACTGGCGGGAAAGTTAAACGGGGTAGGTAAAGGATGAATAATAAAATTAAACTAACGGTCGCCATGCCCAGCTTCAACGAGGAAAAAGTAATTACAAAGATGATAGAAGAAATCCGAAGGCATACGGAAAACTACGATACGGAAATAGTCCTGGTTGACAGCAGTAAAGACCGAACGGCGGATATCGCCGAAGAAATGGGGGCGCGGGTTATCCGCCAGAAGCCGCAAGGCCACGGCATTGCCTTGAGAACGGCGATAAACGCGGCAAAAGGAGATATTATCATTACCGCAGACTGCGATAACACCTACCCCATGGAATATATCCCACGCCTTCTCGAATTAATCGCCCAAGGAAATGATATAATTTCAGGCAACCGATTTAGCAAAAACTTAAAGGAAGAGATGCCTTTTTTCAATAAAATGGCCAACAGGTCTTTTGCCTTTTTAGTCCGGCTTCTTTATAAAGTCAACGTGCATGATGTTTCGACCGGGATGTTCTGTATGAAGCGGGAAGTTAATGAAAAGATAGTTTGGGAAAATAACTATTCCTTTCCATGCGAGGTTATTATCAGAAGTAACTTGGAGGGATTCAAGCATAAAGAAATAGAAATTCCCTATAGAATGCGGATAGGAGAGGTAACCCTGCATAAATGGCGGAGCGGCAAGGCCTATTTAAGATGTATTTTTAAATACCGCTTCAATCTTAAAATCGACCCGAAACTATTATAGAGGCGCATAATGAATATTCTGGTAACCGGCGGGGCCGGTTTTATCGGCAGCCACCTGATAGACGGCTTAATCAAAGAAACCGATAAGGTTGTCTGTATTGACGATTTAAGCCTGGGGCGGGAGGAAAATATCGCCCACCTCAAGGCGAATCCCCGTTTTACTTTTATTAAAGAAAATATTCTCCGGAGAGAGAAAATAGACGGGATTTTTAAAAAGTATAAATTTAACTGTGTTTTTCATTTAGCGGCCGATTCGGATATCCAGAAAGGGGCAGAAAATCTACATGTCGATTTAGAGCGAACATTTATGACTACCTTCAATATTCTTGAGCGCATGAAAGAAAATAATGTCAAGCAGATAATTTTTGCCTCAAGTTCGGCCATATATGGAGAATTGTCTAAAAAACTGAATGAGGATACCGGCCCCTTATTTCCGATTTCTTTTTATGGAGCGGCAAAGCTGGCCTCTGAGGCTTATATCTCTGCCTTTAGCACCAACTGCGATATTCAGGCCTGGATTTTTAGATTTCCTAACGTGGCCGGGGAAAGGGCCACTCACGGGGCAATGTACGATTTTATCGAAAAACTAATTGCCAATCCCCGGGAATTAGTCATTTTAGGAGACGGCCGGCAGGAAAAACCGTACCTTTATGTTAAAGACCTGGTTGAAGGAATGATTTTTGCCTGGAAAAATTCGAATGAGAAAATAAATTATTTCAACCTGGGTGTAGACAGCGCCACCACGGCAACAAAAATCGCCGAAATCGTGGCGGAGAAAATGGGGCTGGAAGGGGTCAAATTTAAATATACCGGTGGAGAACGGGGCTGGATTGGCGATGTGCCCAGGTTCAATTACGATCTTTCAAAAATACACGGCTTAGGCTGGAAAGTAAAAATAACTTCCGATAAAGCGGTTGAGCTGGCGGTGGATGCGGAACTTAAAAAAAGAGGAATTAAATGATGAAAGCGGTAATCCTGGCCGGAGGCAAGGGAGTGAGACTGGGGGATTTAACCAAGAAAATCCCCAAGCCGATGATAAAAATAGGGGGCATGCCGATATTAGAACACCAGATTAGATTATTGCGGAGGTATAACATAAAAGATATTATAATTTTAACCGGACATTTATCGAAGGTAATCGAGAAATATTTCAAAGACGGAAGTAATCCGGGTGTTAAAATCAGTTATTTCTCGGAAAATGAACCTTTAGGAACGACCGGGGGAATTAAAGAAATCGAAAATAAATTAAGGGAGGATTTTATTGTTTTTTACGGCGATGTGATGGTGAATATGAATTTAGAAAGACTCGTCAAATTCCATAAAAGAAAAAATGCCCTGGGAACACTGGTGATACACCCAAACGACCACCCTAACGACAGCGACCTGGTTGAAATCGATAAAAACAAGAGAATTACCGCCTTTCACCCAAAACCTCATCAGGCCAATAAATATTTCAGCAACCTGGTTAATGCCGGGGTATACCTTCTATCGCCGGGAATCTTTAAATATATCAAAAGAGGGGAAAAGGCGGATTTCGGTAAAGATATATTCCCCGGATTAACAGGCGGGAAGAAAATATACGGCTATAATACCGCCGAATACCTGAAGGACGCGGGCACCCCGGAAAGATTGAAAGAGGTTAAAAAAGACTATTCAAGCGGCAAAATCGAAAGATTCAACAACGAAGAGAAGAGGAAGGCAATCTTTTTGGACAGAGACGGGGTAATCAACGAAGAGGTTGATTTACTTCACAAAATCAAAGATTTCAGATTTCTTCCCGGGACGGGTAAAGCGATAAAAAAAATAAACGATTCGGAATTCTTGGCGGTGGTCGTTACCAACCAGCCGGTCGTTGCCAGAGGTTTGTGCACAATCGAAGGGCTTGAAAATATCCATAAAAAGATGGAAACCCTGTTAGGGGGAGAAAAAGCTAAATTAGATTCAATTTATTACTGCCCCCATCATCCGGATAAAGGCCACCCCGGCGAAAACCCCGCCTTTAAAATCAAATGCAGCTGCCGAAAGCCGGAAATCGGCATGGTCAAAGAAGCAGAGAAAGATTTTAATATCGATTTAAAACATTCCTTTTTTATCGGGGATTCCTTTAGAGATATTCTATGCGCTAAGAAGGCGGGAGTGACGCCGATAGCCCTTAGAAGCGGCAAGGGAGGCAAGAATATCGAAATAAAACCCGATTATTTTTTCGAGAATTTACCTGAGGCAGTTGATTTTATTATTGACGAACCCTATAAAAAATATTTCGAAAAAATAAAAACCAAGGTTTTGAAATCCAAGGCAAAAAAACCGTTTATAATCATTATCGGAGGAAATACCCGCTCCGGGAAAACAATTCTGGCAAATTATCTCGCCCAAAAATTCCGGGAGCTAAAGAAAAAGGCATTAATCATAAATTTGGACAATTGGCTCCTTCCAAAAGAAAAAAGGAGGAAGGAACATAACGTCTACGACCGGTTTCAAATGGAGAGGATTAATGATGACCTGGAAAAATTTTTCAAGAAAAGGGAAATTGCCATAAATAGATATGATGCGTTAAGCCGCGGGACAAGCGGAAGTAAAATAAGATATAAAATGGGCAGCGCCGCGATAATTATCATAAAAGGGGTAATTGCCCTGGGAGCCAAAAATTTAAGGGAGAAAGCAGACTTAAAAATATTCTGCGAGATTGATTCCGGATTATTAGCAAAGAGGATTTCCAGCTTTTATAAATGGAAAGGGCTAAATAAAAACGAGATAAATAGGTTGATTGAAACACGGAAGAAAGACGAGTATAATTTGGTAAAGAAAGAAAAAAGATTTGCCGATATGATTATAAAAAGGGGAAAGGGAAAATGATAATTACCAAAACCCCGTTCAGGGTTAGTTTCGTCGGCGGCGGCTCGGATTTAAAGGAATTCTACCAGCACTTCCCCGGGGCCGTTTTAAGCACGACGATAGATAAATTCGTTTATATTTCTTCGCATTATTTCTTCGATGAAGATAAGGTCAGGGTGAAATACTCACATACCGAAACTGTCTCCGATGTTAATGAATTAAAACACCCTATCGTAAAAGAAATCCTTAAAAAATTTAAAGTAAAAGGGGCCCTGGAAGTAAGTTCAAACGCCGATATCCCGGCCAGCACCGGATTAGGCTCATCTTCATCCTTTACGGTGGGGATGCTCCATACTTTATACCGGGAATTCAGAATGCCGGTTAGCAAGCAGCAGTTAGCGGAAGAAGCCTGCGATATTGAAATTGATACCTTAAAAGAGCCAATCGGCAAGCAGGACCAGTACGCAGCCGCCTTTGGGGGGTTGAATGTCATCAGATTCAATCCGCCGGGTATGGCGGTAATGGTCGAGCCATTGCAGCTGGAAGACGAGGTATTTAAAACCCTGGAGAATAACTTATTCATGTTTTATATCGGGGACCAGAGGAAAGCTTCCTCAATCCTGGCGGAGCAGAAAGAAAACGTCCAGTCTAAAAAAAAGTCCGATATTTTAAAAAAAATGGTGGATTTAGTCTGGAAAGCACGGGATGTTTTATCGCGGGGGGACCTAAATACCTTCGGTGAAATACTGCATAAGAACTGGGTCTTGAAACAGGAACTGGCTTCTAAGATAACCAACCCCAAGATAGACAATCTGTACTATAGGGCCATAGCCAGCGGAGCCGTCGGCGGGAAACTGTTAGGCGCGGGCGGAGGAGGTTTTTTGCTTTTCTATTGCGATAAGAAAAACCACAAAAAATTAGAGAGCGAAATGTCCTTTTTAAGGAGGTTAGAGTTTAAATTCGAAAAAGAGGGCTCAAAATTAATCTATGAGGACGAGAAAAAATGAGAAATAGAGATGAGCAAATAAATGAATATTTGAAGAAGGTAATCGATACTCTTTCAAGAATCGGCCGAAAAAACATCAGTGAATTTACGGAGATGCTTTTAGATGTGTATAACCGCGAAGGGACGATATTTATCTTCGGCAACGGGGGAAGCGGGGCAACCGCATCTCATTTTTCAGGAGACCTGATTAAAGGGGTTTCTTATAACCTCGATAAAAAATTCAAGGTGATTTGCCTGAATGACAATATCCCGGCTCTTATGGCGATTGCCAATGATATATCCTTTTCAGACATCTTTCTCGAACAGTTGAAGAATTTTGTAAAGAAAGACGACCTGGTCATCGGCCTCTCCGGCAGCGGCAACTCAATGAATGTGGTTAAAGCCCTGGATTTTGCCAAGAAAGCCGGGGCGAAAACGGCCGCTTTCTGCGGATTCGACGGCGGGAAGATTAAAGGAATAGCCGATGTTTCCATCCAGGCAGAGATCGATAATATGGAAGTTTCCGAAGATATCCATTTAATCATATTCCATTGCGTCAAAAGTCTCCTTGTCGAAAAATTGAAAAAGCAGCCCGCCATTTAAGAGCTTTCCTGGATACCGTCTAACGCCGTTATTTGGCCAACGAAGCAAAAATGTTTAATTTAAGCGTCCGATTAAAGCGTAACGCCGGGAAAGTTTGCCGGTTAATGCGGACCATAGAAAAGGGAGGTAACGGTGAAAAACGGAAATAGGCCGGAGGGAAACATAAAGCCATATGTAAGCGCAGAATCTATCGGGGCTAAAACCCAACTCTGGCTTAAAGAAATCGAGCCTTTTAATACACATAAGATGCAGCTTAACGGAAAGAAGGCGGCTCTCCTGGTCGTTGATATGCAGCGCTTTTTTTTGGACCCTTCTTCTCCAACGTTTACTTGCGGGGGAATAGCTATTCTCCCGGCTGTAAAGCGACTCATCGGCGCCTTTCGCAAAATAGACCGGCCAGTAATTTTTACCAGGCATGTCCACCATCCCAATGGTTTCGACGAAGGTATCATGGGCTGGTGGTGGCAAGGTAAATGCCTTGAAGGAACCCCAGAAAGTGAAGTGCATGACGAAATCCGCCCCCTGTCAAAGGAAAAAGTCATACAGAAACACCGCTATTCCGCTTTTTACAACACTGATTTAGAAACCGTGCTTCGATGTTTAAAAATAGAAGATTTAATTATTTCGGGAATAATGACTAATATGTGCTGTGAATCCACTGCCCGCGACGCTTATTATCGGGATTACCGGGTATTTTTCCCGGCTGACGGCACCGGCAGCATTAATGAAAAGATGCACCTGGCGAGTCTGCTTAATCTGGCTTTTGGGTTTGCCGATATAACGACCGCGGACGAAATCATAAAACAGCTTTAGTTTTAATTCAAAGGGTCCAATGCAGAAGTCAATCGAATTAAAAAAAGATAATTTCGAGCTTTTCCTGCTGAGCTTCCTGACGCTTTTTCTCGAGGTAACACTTATCCGCTGGATATCAACGGAAATAAGGATTTTTGCCTATTTCAATAATCTTGTCCTTTTAGCCTGTTTTCTGGGTATCGGCTGGGGCTGTTTTTTCCCCGACGAAAAGCCCAATTTGTCGATTACGGCTTTGCTGTTAGCGGCCCTGCTGGCGATGGTTAAGCTTCCCATCATGATAACAGTAGATAACAGCAAAGTTCATCTTTTTAGAGATATCCCGCTCCTTTTAAGCACCTTTACCGATTCAGTTATCTGGTATGAAGCCGGCCTGCGGGCGACTTTTTCAAAAACATTACTGGGGATAGCGGCGACACTGGCGGTTTTTTTTATTATTTTATTTATTTTTATACCGCTGGGCCAAAGACTGGGTTATTTCCTGGATAGATATAAGGATACCGTCAAGGCATATTCAATCAATATCGGCGCCAGCTTTTTAGGAGTCTGGGCATTAGCTTTACTTTCGTTCATATACAGCCCGCCCCGGGTTTGGTTCATTCTAATTTCCGCCATGCTTTTCGCAATGGCTTTACTACGCGCCGAGAACCGGCGGAATAATCTTCTGGCAATTTTAATCTGCTTATTGTTTATTATTCCGACAATCGTTCTGGAAAAGAAAAGCGATAAAATTCAAACGGTTTGGTCTCCTTACCAAAAACTTAGTATCAGCCCCTTTCGCGATAAAATAAGAAAAATCAATAAAGGCTATTTGCTTCAGGTCAATAACGTCGGCTACATGGGGCTTTTAAACCTTTCGGAAAATTTTATTGAAAAATACCCCGATTATTTCGATTTTGAAACGAGGAAATTCAGCCAGTATGATTTGCCATATTTGTTCAAGGGAGACGCCAAAGATGTCCTTCTTTTGGGGGCCGGGGCCGGTAATGATGCCGCCGGGGCGTTGCGAAGCGAAGTGAAAAACGTAGACGCGGTAGAAATAGACCCGGGAATTTATAAACTGGGCTTAGAATTTCATCCGGAAGAGCCCTATAGAGACGGCCGCCTTAAGATAGTCATTAACGATGCCAGGTCGTTTCTTAAAAAGGCCGAGAAAAAATATGACATTGTTTCTCTGGGGCTTCTTGATTCCCACACGTTATCATCCAGTTATAACAACATGAGGTTGGACCACTATATCTATACGAAAGAAAGCTTCCGGGAGGCAAAAAATTTATTAACAAAAGACGGCGTATTTACGGTAATCTTTGAGCCGCAGAGAATATGGATTGCCCAAAGAATAAACGGGTTGTTGAAGGAAACTTTCGGTATCCCTCCGGTCAGCTTCTGGGTAAGGAGCAAAGGCCGTTTTGGCTGGGGCGGCATTATGTTTGTGACCGGGGAAAATATCAAAAATATCAAAAGCGCGATAAACAGCAATTTAAAACTTAAAAAGTTCATTTCGAAAAATAAAGTCGATTTTTCGAAAAGCAAGCCGGTTAAACTAACAACCGACAATTGGCCATATTTATACCTGGAAAGGCCGATGATCCCCAGGATGCACCTTTCCGTAATAATCATTCTGCTATTACTTTTCTTGACGGCAAGAAAAACGATTTTACCCGGGGGAGGGAAAATAAATCTCCATTTCTTCTTTCTGGGAGCGGCTTTTCTATTGCTTGAGTTTCAAAATATCAGTAAAACCACATTGCTTTTTGGTTCAACCTGGTTAGTGAATGCCTTTACCATCTCGGCCATTTTGCTTCTGATCCTGGCGGCTAACCTTTTTGTCTCGAGGATAAGAATAGGAAATCCAAATTTTTATTATTTTTTCCTTATCCTTTCGGTGTTAATCATCTTTTTAGTCCCGCTGAGAACATTCAACTTTTTAGGCTATTGGCCCAAATCAATTTTAGTAAGTATTTTTTTGAATCTACCGATATTTTTCGCCGGGATTATTTTTATGCATTCCCTCCAAAATTGCCGGCATAAGGATGCTGCTTTTGGCTCAAATCTTTTGGGCGCCGCGGCCGGAGGGATTTTAGAATCGATTTCTTTTGTGGCCGGAATAAACATGCTCCTTTTAATCGTCATCGCCTTTTATTCCCTTTCCTTTTTGTTCCGCAAGGAGAGGATATAACCCTCATACAGGGCCCCCAGGCTATATTAAACTGCTTGACCGATAATTTAAAACTTGTTATAATGCGTGTTCAAGACAGGGAAGAAAGTTTCGGGGAGCGGCCTTAAGCAAACGCGAGATTAGTTAAAAACGGGGGAAATATGATTGAACGTTATACCTTACCCAAAATGGCCAAAATCTGGGCTCCGGAATACCGCTTTCAGAAGATGCTGGACATTGAAATACTGGCCTGTCAAGCGATGTCTGAATTGGGACAAATTCCCAAAGAGTCCGTACAGAACATTAAGACTAAAGCTAAATTCAGTCTTAAGCGAATCAAGGAAATCGAGAACGATGTAAAGCATGAATTACTGGCTTTTATCGCCAATCTCTCGGAAAATATCGGCCCGGACGGAAAATTTATTCATTTCGGACTGACCTCCAATGACGTTTTAGATACAACCCTTTCCATTCAAATGAGGGAAGCGGCCGATATAATTCTAGAAGACCTTAAATCATTAACAGCTGTGGTCAAGAAAAGAGCTAAAACCTATAAGAAAACCGTTATGGTGGGCAGAACCCATGGAATTCATGCCGAACCAATTACTTTTGGCTTTAAATTAACCCTCTGGCTGGCAGAGTTAGAACGCAGTCAGAAAAGAATCGAAGAGGCCAAAGAGGCAATCAGCTACGGCAAACTTTCCGGCGCCGTAGGCACCTATGCCTTAGTTAACCCCTATGTGGAAGAATATGTCTGCCGAAATTCGAATCTAAAACCGGCTCCGATTTCCAACCAAATCCTGCAGCGCGACCGGCAGGCGCAGTTTATGGCCGCACTGGCTATTCTGGCCGGCAGTATAGAGAAATTCGCCACCGAAATACGCAATCTCCAAAGGACAGAAATAGGAGAGGTAGAAGAACCCTTTAGCCGGGGGCAGAAAGGTTCTTCGGCGATGCCGCATAAACGCAATCCAGTAAGCTGTGAGCAAATCTGTGGTTTGGCCCGTTTAATCCGGAGCTACAGTTTGGCCGCTTTTGAAAATATTACCCTCTGGAACGAAAGAGACATCAGCCACTCTTCGGTAGAGAGGGTGATCATCCCCGACGGCACGATTCTTATCGATTATATCCTCAACCGCTTTCAGTACATAGTGGAAAATCTGATGGTTTATCCGGAGAAGATGGCGGAAAATTTAAAGACCACTAAGGGTTTGATTTTTTCCGGGAGGATACTGTTCGAATTAACCAAAAAAGGGCTATCCCGCCAGGATGCCTATCGGCTGGTTCAGAATGTAGCCATGCAGGTCTGGAAGGAAAAAGAAGACTTCAAAAGTTTACTCCTTAAGGATAATGCCATAGGCAAGCTTTTGGATAAAGCCGAAATCAGCAATTGTTTCAATCTGGATATTTACCTTAAGAATTTACCTCACGCCTTTAAAAAATTTAAGATTTGAAAGGCATAGTTTGGAAGGCATGTTTACCTTCCATTTACATTAGATTGCGAAATTTATGAGTTCGAAGGCAGGCCTGAAAGAATCTTACCTAAAAGAATTCCCTCTGTTTTATCGCGGCAAGGTCAGAGACCTCTATGATCTGGGCGATAAGCTTTTGATGGTTTCTACCGACCGAATTTCCGCTTTCGATTTCATTTTACCCACTCTAATCCCGGACAAAGGGAAAATACTAAATCAAATATCTGCCTTCTGGTTCAGGAAGCTTTGCGATATTGTCCCCAATCATATGATTTCCATCGACTGGAAAGATTTTCCTCCCGAACTTAAATCTCATCGAAATAAGTTAGAAGGCCGGTCGATGCTGATAAAAAAACTGAAAAGAATCGACGTGGAATGCGTTGTCCGCGGCTATCTGGCCGGATCGGGCTGGAGGGAATACCAGTCCAAGCAAAGCATTGTCGGGATTAAACTCCCGGCTGGGCTTCTTGAGGCAGAAAAGCTTCCCGAGCCTATTTTTACTCCGGCAACAAAAGAAAGCGCGGGAGCCCATGACGTAAACATAAGCTTCGACGAACTGGCAGCCAAAGTAGGGGAAAAAAAGGCGCTTTTTCTTAAGGGGAAAAGCCTGGATTTGTATAAAATGGCAGTCAGCTATGCAAAGGAACGCGGCGTTATTATAGCCGACACCAAATTCGAATTCGGCCTGGACGAGAAAAACGGTGAAACGATGTTAATCGATGAGGCAATAACGCCGGATTCGTCGCGTTTCTGGGATAAGAAGAAATATAAAAAAGGAAGAACTCAGGAAAGTTTCGATAAGCAGTTTGTCCGCAACTACCTGGAAAAGGTTAAGTGGAAAAAAACTCCACCGCCTCCCGAACTTCCTTCGGAAATCGTAAAAAAGACTCAAGAAAAATATAAGGAAGCATTCAGCCGCTTAACCACAAAGCGAGAAGGGGCCTAATCGATATGGAAGAGATAAAAATAACGCCGCAGATGATAGAAGAGCAAGGTTTAACCCAGGAAGAATACAAAAAAATCGTTAAATACTTAGGCCGGGAACCAAACTATACCGAACTGGGGCTTTTCTCGGCAATGTGGTCAGAGCACTGTTCTTATAAAAACTCGAAATCGGTTTTAAAGCTTTTCCCTACCTCCGGGCCGCAGGTTATTCAGGGGCCGGGAGAAAATGCCGGTGTCGTCGAAATCGGCGACGGCATGGCCGTGGCGATGAAAGTCGAATCTCATAACCATCCCTCGGCCATTGAGCCTTTTGAAGCGGCCGCTACCGGTGGAGGAGGGGTTGCCCGCGATATCTTTACCATGGGGGCAGAACCAGTGGGGCTGCTTTATTCACTGCGTTTTGGCCGGGCGGAAAATAAGCATGTTCAGTATCTTTTGAGAGAAGTCGGCCGGGGTTTTTTTTACTATGCCAATACTGCCGAAGTGCCGGTCTTAGGAGGAGAAATATCCTTTGACGCTTCCTATGAAAAGAACCCTCTGGTTAACGCTATGTGCGTGGGTATTTTACAAAAGAAAAACTTAATCCGGGCGAAAGCATCGAATGCCGGCAGTTTGGTCTATACCATTGGCGGGGCAGCCGGCCGTGACGGAATCGGCGGGGCGGCTTTCGCTTCGGGAGGAATCGACGAATCGAAAAAAATAGATTCTTCGGCAGTGGCCATCGGCGACCCTAAATTGGGCAAAATTCTCCGCCAGGCCTGCCTGGAACTGATGGAAAAAAAATGTGTCGAAGGAATGCAGGATATGGGAGCCGCCGGATTGGTCTGCTCGACTTCCGAGATGTCGTATAAAGGCGGCCGGGGAATGGATATCGACGTCGGCCTGGTCCCAAGAAAGTCAGCCAGGATGAATCCCTATGAAGTGATGCTGTCCGAATCGCAAGAGAGAATGCTTTTAGTGTTAAATCCGGAAAGAGAACATTTAGCCCTGGAAATTCTTGAGAAGCGGAAAATACCGGCAGTAAAAATAGGGGTGGTGACTGATGACGGTATTTTAAGAATCAGGCAGGACGGAAAGATTGTCGCCGAGGTGCCGTCAAAAATATTAGTCGAAGCTCCAGAGTATCTTCGGGAGATAAAAACACCGGCATATATCGCCGAGACAATGAGCTACAACTTTGAGGAAATAAAAGAGCCGTCAGATTATAATCAAGTGTTATTAAAACTTTTAGCGTCGGTAAATATTGCCTGCCAGCAAATAGTTTATAACCAGATTAAACCAAGTCTGCGGAAAAGGATTTTACTCGGCCCGGGTTCGGAAGCGGCCGCCATCCGCCTGCCCAACAGCCAGAAAGCAGCGGCCTGGACAGTTAAGGGCAACGGCACCTACTGTTTCCTGAACCCTTATCGCGGAGGGGCAATTGCGGTAGCTGAAGCCGCGCGCAGTTTAGTCTGCTCCGGGGCAAAACCTTTAGCTATAACCGACGGATTAAATTTCGGCAATCCAATGAAAGCGGAAAATTTCTGGCAGCTGCGGAAATGTGTCGAAGGAATTAGCGAAGCCTGCCGTCAATTAAATACACCGGTAGTAAGCGGCAATGTAAGTTTGAATAATGAAAATCCCCATGGGGCCATCGACCCCACGCCGATAATAGGAATGGCCGGAGTTATCGACGATTATCAAAAAACGACAACCCCTCACTTTAAGAAAAGAGGAGACCTTATTGCCCTAATCGGCGAGACAAAGAACGAAATCGGAGGAAGCGAATATTTAAAAACAGTCTATGGATTAAAAAAAGGCGATGCCCCGGAAATCGATTGGGATACCGAAAAGAAAGGGCAAAAATTTTGTTTGACGGCTATTCAGCAGGGTCTGCTTAATTCTGCTCATGGCTGCGCCGAAGGCGGCCTGGCCGTTGCCCTGGCGAAATGCTGCCTGAATAACCCCAAGAAAATGTTAGGCGCTGACATTAAAATATCCGATGTAGTTTTTAATTGGGGAAAAAGGACACCGCAGATGGAATTCAAGGTGAGAGAACCAGTGAGGAGCGATGCCTTGCTGTTTGGAGAATCACAGTCGCGATTCGTTGTTTCCTTTGCCCCTTCGGCCCTTTTGGCCCTGCAAAATCTGGCGCAAAAATTAAAGGCGGCTTTTAACCCGATTGGAAAGGTTGAAGGCAATAAACTTCTGATTAGCAGAAACGAGAAAAAAATAATAAATTTACCTCTGGCAAGATTGAAAGAAAAGTGGGAAGAAACTTTTCGGAAGCTGTTAAAAAAGAAACGGGAGAAGGTAGAAGGCAGACCGAAGACGGCAAAGAAGAAAAGGAAGAAGGTAGAAGGGAGCCCGAAGACGGCAAAGAAGAAAAGGAAAAAAACGAAGGGCAAAAAGAAAGCGAAAAAAATAACAAGAAAACCGAAGAAGACTACAATAAAAAAGAAACCTCAAACAAAACGGGTCTCCAGAAGGAAAAAGGTAAAAACAAAGAAGACCGGGAAGAAGAAGCGAGCGAAAAAAAGGAAACGATGAAGAAAAAAAAACTGACTTATAAAGAAGCCGGGGTAAATATCGATGAAGGAAACCGCCTGGTAAAAGAAATCCGCCGGCTGCTTAAAACAACCGACCGAGACGGGGTTATAGGCGAAATTGGCGGTTTCGGCGGTTTATTTAAACCTTTTCTTCGAAATTATAAGGAGCCTTTACTGGTGGCCGCCACCGATGGAGTCGGAACAAAAATCATCGTCGCCAAAATGGCCGGCCGGTACGATACTATCGGCATTGACCTGGTAGCTATGTCAGTAAACGATTTAGTCGTTCACGGGGCGGAACCCTTATTCTTTCTCGATTATATCGCCATGGGAAAGCTCGATTGGAAAAGGACCAAAGAGATGATTAAAGGAATCGCCCGGGGCTGCCGGGAAGCCGGCTGCGCCTTAATCGGCGGAGAAACGGCGGAGATGCCCGGGGTGTACCCTCTCGACGGCTTTGATTTAGCCGGTTTTGCCGTGGGAATAGCCGAAAAATCCAAAATGATTACCGGGAGAAAAATTGCCCGGGGCGATATAATAATCGGCCTTGCCTCCAACGGACTGCATAGCAACGGATACTCTTTAGCGCGAAAGATTTTTTTCGAAAAATTGAAATATAAAATAAATCAGAATGTAACCGCCTTGAAGAGAAAATTATCTCAAGAATTGCTTAAGCCCACGGCGATTTATGTAAAAACGGTTTTAGCCCTTAATGAAAAATTTTCTCTTAAAGGAGCGGCTCACATTACCGGAGGCGGCTTCTACGACAATATTATACGAATTCTTCCGGAAAACAAGACGGCCATTATCGAAAAGGGAAGCTGGCCGGTTTATCCTATTTTTGAATTTATCCAGAAAGAGGCCAATATTAACGATTACGAGATGTTTCGGACTTTTAATATGGGTGTCGGGATGACTCTGGTTATCGGCCAGAAGGATGAATTACGGGTTTTACAGCAATTGAGGAAAATGAAGGTTAAGGCTTATTCGATTGGGACAATCGTCCAGGGGAAAAAAGAAGTGCGGGTTGTGTAGCTGGCTCGTGGCTGATATCAAATAGCTCATAACTGACAGCTTATGGCCGATAGTAAGAAAAAACTAAGAGCTATGAGCGAAGAGCTAAAAGCCAAAGCGGCTCATAGTCAAAAGGAAAAAGAGAAAAGGGAGAAGATGAAGGTAAGGCGGGCGTTAATCAGCGTTTCGGATAAAACGGGAATAGTTGAATTGGCCAAGGCGCTTAGAACTTTTCAGGTTGAGATTTTATCCACGGGAAATACGGCCAAATTCCTTAAGGAAAATAATATCCCGGTAACCAATGTGGCTGACTATACTAAATCTGCAGAGATTCTCGGGGGACGGGTAAAAACCCTCCATCCCTTTATTTTTGCCGGTATTTTAGCCAGGAGAGATAATGCTAAAGATTTGGAGACGATAAAGAAATTAGGAGTCGAAAAGATTGATTTGGCAGTGGTTAATCTTTACCCATTCGAAAAGGTTAAAAACGAAAAAAAAGCAACTTTCGAAGAAATTATCGAAAACATAGATATCGGCGGGCCGAGCTTAATCCGGGCGGCCGCCAAAAATTTTAAATGGGTGGGGGTAATTACAAATCCTAAACAATATCCAAGCTTAATCGAAGAATTGGAAAATCATAAGGGAGAACTTTCCGATAAAATCTTGTATGGGTTGGCCAAGGAGGCTTTCAAGCGCACGGCGGAATACGACCGGATAATAAATGAATATTTAGACGAAAGAAGGGAAAACCCAGAGAACCCCCGGCAAATTCAGGATACCGGGCCGGCAGATAAAATACCCGAAAAGATAACTTTAGCCTTAGAAAAAAGCCGGGATTTAAGATACGGCGAAAATCCCCACCAAAAAGCGGCTTTTTTTTGCCTCCCCGGCAATAAATCAGGTTTAGCCGGAGCCAAACAGTTCCAGGGAAAAGAGTTATCTTTTAATAATTACCTGGATATGAACGCCGCCTGGGAAGCGGTAAATATATTTGATAAGCCGACAGCGGCCGTCATTAAACATACTAATCCCTGCGGTTTGGCTTCGGCGGAGACATTAAGCGAGGCTTACCGAAAAGCCCTGGCGGGCGACCCGCTTTCCGCATTCGGCAGTGTGGTTGGTTTAAACCGCCGGGTAGATGAGGAAACCGCCAAGGAATTAAATGCAACAAAATTTATTGAAGTTATTATTGCGCCGGGATTTAGCAGCGAAGCCTTGGAATTTTTTAAAGAAAAGGGAAAAAGAAGGGTCGTGGAGATTCCCTCCTCAGGCGGAGATAAAAAGAACGGCCAGTGGGATTACCGCTCTCTTTTGGGAGGGTTTCTGGTCCAGGATAAGGATGTCATCCGGATAAAATCCCAAGACTTAAAAATTGCCACCAAGAGAAAACCAAGCAAAGAGGAGCTTGCTTCATTGCTTTTTGCCTGGCGGGCGGTCAAACAGGTTAAATCTAATGCCATCGTCATTGCCCAGGGCGAGAGAACCGTGGGAATCGGCGCCGGACAGATGTCCCGGGTGGATGCGGTAAAAATCGCCATTATGAAACTTAGAGAAATAGAGATTGGTAAAAACGACTCCCTGGTATTAGCCTCAGATGCCTTCTTTCCTTTCAGGGACGCTATTGATGAAGCGGCTAAAATCGGGGTTAAAGCAATCATTCAACCAGGCGGTTCGAAGCGCGACCAGGATGTAATAGATGCCTGTAACGAAGCACATATCAGTATGGTTTTTACGGGAGTAAGACATTTCAGGCATCAATAAATTTGCTTCTAACTCATAGCGGCGGATAATTAAGGATGCGGGTTTGAAAATATTGATTATCGGCTCAGGCGGCCGGGAACATGCCTTAGTTTGGAAAATTAAACAGAGCCCAAAGGTTGATAAAATTTTTTGCGCCCCGGGTAATGCGGGGATATCAGAATTAGCAGAATGCGCCAATATCCCAGGCGATGATTTTCCCGCCCTGGCGGACTTTGCCCGGAAAGAGAAAATAGACTGGACGATAGTCGGGCCGGAGAAACCTTTGGTTGAAGGTATAGTCGATTATTTCAGCGAAAGAGGACTTAATATTTTCGGGCCGGATAAAAAAGCGGCCATTATCGAAGGCAGCAAGGCTTTTTCAAAAGAATTTATGCAAAAATATAATATTCCGACGGCTTCGTTTAAGATTTTCGAAGAAGCCTCGGCCGCCAAAGAATATCTGGAGAAACTTTTACCATCGGCGGATAAGCCCATTGTGGTCAAAGCCGACGGTTTAGCCGCGGGGAAAGGGGTGCTTATTATCAAAAATTTCCGCCAAGGCGAAGAGGCAATCGATAAAATTATAACCGAAAAAATCTTTGGGGAAGCAGGAAATAAGGTTATCATCGAAGAATTTCTTAAAGGAGAAGAAGCGACGGTTTTAATCTTTACAGACGGAGAAAATATCCTGCCGCTAAGGCCTTCCCAGGACCATAAAAAGATTTATGACGGAGAAAAAGGGCCAAATACCGGAGGCATGGGGGCATACGCGCCGGCGCCGGTGATTAATGAAAAAGTATTTAAAGAGATTGAAGAAAAGATATTGTTCCCGACAATCAGGGGCTTGAGGGAAGAGGGGCGAACCTATAAAGGCCTTCTTTATGTCGGTTTGATTATCACCCCAAAAGGGCCAAAGGTTTTGGAATATAACGTCCGTTTTGGGGATCCGGAAACCCAGGCGGTTCTACCTTTGCTCGATTCCGACTTAATGGAAATTCTGCCGCTTTGTTCCGGAAGCGGTTTGAAAAATAAAAGGCTTAAATGGCGAAAAGGGGCAGCCGTTTGCGTGGTTTTGTCGTCAAAAGGTTACCCGGACAGATATGAAAAGGGAAAGATAATCGAGGGATTGGAAGAATTAAAAAAGCTTCCTCAGGTAACCGCTTTTCAGGCCGGGACAAAATTAAAAGGTGACGAAATAGTTACTTCCGGCGGAAGGGTGCTGGGAATTACCGCCTGGGACGAAGATATCGAATCAGCCATAAAAAGGGCCTATCGAGCGATTGAGGCTGTTCATTTCGAAGGAGTTTATTTCCGCCGGGATATCGGGCAGACGGCTCTGGAACGATTAAGAAATTAAATTAGCGTGAAAGGGTTAAATTATGAAAAAGGCGCAGGTGGCAGTTTTAATGGGAAGTAATTCTGATTTACCGGTAATGCAGGAGGCGGCCCGAACCTTAGAAGATTTTGGAATAGAATATAAAATGTTTATTCTTTCTGCCCACCGCAGCCCCAAAGAAACATCGAGGTTTGCCTTGACGGCCGTACAAAAAGGGTTTAAGGTGATTATCGCCGGAGCCGGTAAGGCGGCGCATCTTCCGGGAATTATTGCCGCCGAAACTATCCTTCCGGTAATCGGGGTGCCGCTGGTCTCGCAGCCGTTAAAAGGTTTTGACGCCCTCATTTCCATGTGGCAGATGCCCCGGGGTGTGCCGGTTTCGGTGATGTCTATCGGAAAATCCGGAGCGGTAAATGCGGCTATTGCCGCGGCGCAAATTTTGGCCGGAGATAATAAAAAGATTAAAAATAAACTCCTGGCTTATAAAAAAAACCTGAGCAAAGAAATAAGAGAAAGCAACAAAAAACTTTCTTAATGCCAAAAACTAAGTACCTTTTGATTAATCCGAAAAGTCCCGAGCCGGGAAGGATTAAAGAAGCCGTCAAGGTTTTGAAAGAAGGAGGAATCGCCGCTTTTCCGACAGAAACGGTTTTTGGTTTAGCGGCTTTGGCAGATAATAGGAAAGCGGTAAAAAGAATCTATCGGTTAAAAAAGCGCCGGATTACAAAGAGATTAACCATTCAGGTAGATTCACCAAAGAAAATTTTAAATATAATTCCGGAAATTCCGGATAGAGCGGGGATTTTGCTTAAAAAATTTTCGCCCGGGCCGATAACGCTGATTTTAAAGAAGAAAAAGGGAAGCGTCGGCATCCGAATTCCAAATCATAAAATCGGCCTGGCCATTTTAAAGAAGGTAAGAGCGCCTTTAGTAGTTACCAGCGCCAATCTTTCCGGAAAAAAAGACTTTAAAACGGGAAAGCAGGTAAAAAAGGCCTTCTGGGGAAAAATAGAGTTGATTGTCGACGGGAAAGAGAAAATTTGCGGACAGCCGTCAACCGTAGTTGATTTGACCAAAGCAAAATGGCGGATTTTACGTACAGGGAGAATTAGTGCGAAGGAAATCAAAAAAGCCCTTTGTTAAAATGTACGGCAGCAAGCTGGTTTTATTCGTCTGCACGGGAAATAGCTGCCGGAGCGTTATGGCGCAAAAACTTTTTGAAAAATTATTGGAAGAAGAAGGGCTTTCCCAAAAAGTCCAAGTTGCTTCCGCGGGAACGGCTGTCCCCCTGGGATTAAAGCCTATTCACGGGACAATCTGGGTTTTGAAAGAAGATGGAATAGACGCCAAGGACTATCGAGCCCAGAAGCTTGACCCTTTGTTACTGAACCAGGCCGACCTTATCGTTGTCATGGAGAAAAAACACCGGCAGCACCTGTTAGAAAAAAATCCCGGCCTAGAGCCAAAAATATTTTTAATTAACCAGTTTTTACCCGAAGGAAATTTTCTTGACCTGCCAGACCCCATTAGAAAACCTTTGTCGGTTTATAGAAAAACAAAGGAAAATATCAAAAAAACCCTGCCGGGGATTTTAAAAAAGGTTGAGGAATTATGAAAATAAAAATTGCTATTGGTGCGGACCATCGCGGGTTCAAGCTTAAGGAAACTTTAAAAAAAGATTTGCTCAGGCAGAATTTCACGGTTATTGACTGCGGCTGTAATTCGCCGGCTTCAACCGATTATCCCAAAATTGCTTTAAAGGTGGCTCTGGCGGTGAAAAAAGACCGCTCGCTTAAGGGAATCCTTATCTGCGGTTCAGGTATCGGGATGTCGATAGCGGCTAATAAAATCAGAGGGATACGGGCGGCACTCTCTCATAATTTGAAAGATGCCCGTTTAAGCCGGCAGCATAATGATGCCAATATCCTGGTAATCGATGAAGCCTTGCCAAGAAAAACGGCCAAGGCGATGATTAGGGCCTGGCTGAAAACTAAATTCGAAGGCGGCAGACATCGAAGACGGATAAATCTGATTGAGCAAATGGAGAAGCGCTGTTTAAAATAGTTTAAAAAACAGTCAAATAGTAGTATTAGATTAAAGTCGGTAGAAAGACGGAAGTTTAAGGCTATGGGGTATTCAGGGGAGGAAAACGGTGAGTGATTTAGCTAAAGTAGATGCAGAGATTTTTCAAGCGATAAAGGAAGAAACCGAAAGAGAGGCTTATAAGCTGGAACTGATTGCCTCGGAAAATTTTGCCAGCGAGGCCGTTTTGGAAGCCCAGGGGTCAGTAATGACCAATAAATACGCCGAGGGTTATCCCCGGAGGCGCTATTACGGCGGTTGTGAATTTGTCGACCGGGCGGAAGAATTAGCCATCGAGCGGGCCAAAAAGCTTTTTTCTGCCGAGCACGTAAACGTCCAACCTCATAGCGGTTCTCAGGCCAATATGGCCGTTTATTTTGCCGTTCTCAATTTCGGCGATACCATATTGGGCATGGATTTAAGCCACGGCGGTCATCTTACCCACGGCAGTCCGGTTAATTTTTCGGGGAAATTTTATAAAGTCATCTCTTATGGAGTGGATAAAAAAACCGAGCAGATTGATTTCGATAACTTAGGGCGCCTGGCCAAAGAACACAAACCTAAAATGATTGTCGTTGGCGCCAGCGCCTATCCCCGAATCCTGGATTTTAAGGCTTTTCGTAAAATTGCGGATTCAACCGGGGCAATGATTATGGCCGATATTGCCCATATTGCCGGTTTGGTAGCCGCCGGGATTCATCCCAATCCGGTGCCCGAGGCCGAATTCGTTACCTCAACCACCCATAAAACCCTGCGGGGTCCCCGGGGAGGAATGATTCTCTGCCAGGAGAAGTATGCCAAGGCAGTTGATAAAATGATTTTTCCGGGTATCCAGGGGGGGCCTTTAATGCATATCATTGCCGCCAAGGCAGTCGCTTTTAAAGAGGCCCTTAGTCCGGAATTCAAAGAGTATCAAAGGCAGATTATCAAAAATGCCCGGGTTTTAGCGGAAAAAATGAAAAAAAACGGTTTTCGTATTGTTTCCGGAGGGACGGATAACCACCTTTTTCTCATCGATCTTACCCCTCAGGATATAACCGGAAAGAATGCGGAAGCGGCTTTAGACCGGGCCGGAATCATCGTCAACAAAAATACTATTCCTTTTGAGACCCGGAGCCCTTTTATCACCAGCGGCCTGCGGGTGGGAACGCCGGCTTTGACCACCCGGGGAATGAAAGAAAAAGAGATGGAAAAAATCGGCGGTTGGATAGCCGAGGTGCTTAAAGATATTGACAATGAGTCAAAGATTTCCCGGATAAAAGAAGAAGTAAAAAAACTTTGCCTAAGATTTCCGCTTTATGCGAAGCGGTTATAATTTTAAGTGACGTTTCTTAGCGTGTAGAAGACAGCGTATAGCGTTTAGGTGAAAAGGGATCTATTTAAAACCAAAACCTTCCTACCCGCTTATAATTTTAGTTAAACAATGCTGAAAAAGAAAAGTTCAAAGAGGCCGTCATGGGATGAATATTTCCTGGATATGGCCCGTTTTGTATCCAAGCGCAGCACCTGTCTGAGAAAACAAGTCGGGGCAGTAGTTGTCCGGGGGAAAAGGGTGATTGCTACCGGTTATAACGGTACCTGTATCCCCGGCGGGGCGCACTGCATCGATTTAAACTATTGCGAGCGGGAGGCACAAGGGGTTGAAAGCGGCACCCGATATGAAGTAGGCAATTGCACCCATGCGGAAGCCTCGGCGCTTTTTCAATGTGCCAAGTTTGGCATTTCCTCCGCAGGAGCAACCCTTTATGTTGACGGTTTAATCTGTATCCTGTGCGCCAAAATGGCGGTTTCTGCCGGTATAAGCCGGGTGGTCTGCCTTAAAGAAAACCGTCCGATGAACGGAATTTCCTTCCTTAAGAAAGCCAAGGTTGAGGTAAAATTGGTGAATTTTCCTTCCAAAGCTAAATCAAAAAAACGCTAATTTTTGTGCTTTTTTGACTTTTCCTTCTTTATATGCTATACTCTCTTAAAGGCTAACTTACTAGATAAAGGCAAATCCGCCGTAAGGCGGAGACGCAAAACTACAGGTCTTGCCGAAAGCAAGAATGGCTGAGTTGCCTAGAAATAGGTGATTCAGCTTTTTTTAATGAGCCCGTAACTTATGGAGCGTCAGCAAACATAAGTCACTGGGCGAATTAATCCCCAGCTCTTAGATTTAGAAACAATCTAGAGGGGATAAATATTATAGGATATCGGATATCCTATAATTGGATTTCTATAATTACAAACCCGCATTGAAATAGACGTGACTAAAGGCGCAATAAATGAGTGAGGCGAGACCTAATCCAGGGCGGATATTAATTTCGATGAATAACTGTAAACTGTACACGGTGAACCGTAAACTAAGACAGAAGCTCCTAAAGGCAACTTCGGCAGTTGTTATAGGGGTTTTTTGTCTAATCTGACCTTTACGGATTTGGCAGAGGCAAAGCCGGATGCCTATTTACGTCCAGCAGCAAATAAAGAACATCTCGCCGATACAAAAAAAATAGAAAATATATTGGAAAGGGAAGAAACATTAGCTTCATGTAGAATATGCAATGATCCGAAAATATTATTTGAAACAGATAATTTCAAGGTATTGCCGGATTATAATCCTTTAGCGCCAGGACATCTTTTAATTACCACCAAAGATCATGTGTTTTGTATGGCTAGTTTTGATGAGGCGCAATTAACAGAGTTAGAAGCCCTTAAAATTTATCTTAGGCAGATACTGAAAGATATATACGGCCAAGATGTTGTGTTTTTTGAACACGGTTCGACAATACTAGATGAAGAAAATAAGAATCAAGGGGGAAATTCAATTGTTCATGCCCATTTACATGCGGTACCTGTCCCAAAAAAATTTGAGATTTTGAAAATTTTGAATGATAATCGCCACTGCAGGAATAAACCTATAAATACTTTAAACGAGATATCAAAACATATCGGGGTTAACGAAGGATATTTATTTTATGAGAATCAGGAAGGCAAAAAATTCGTTTTTATTTTGGAAGATTCTTATACCGTCCCGTCACAATATGTAAGACAGATTGCGGGAGAGATGTTAGGGAATAAGTTGTGGGATTGGAAAAATGCTTCTGATGAGACTAAAGTTTTTAATATGGAATTAGTGGATAGGACGGTTAGGGAGCTTTTACCTAAATTTAAAGCGAAGATTAAAATTGATAATTTTAAAGCGGCTATGGCGGAAGTAAAAGGAAAAGTAAAAGATTATAACAAAAGTTTAAAAGAGCTTGATGAGGTTTGTCGGGAAAAGAGGCTGGCGGGGAAAACACCGATTATCTTTGCCGAGGCCTTATTGGATAACGGGGCAGTATTGGATTTAAAGGAGAGTTTAGGGGTGCTTACAGAAAATAAAACCCTGGACAAGGTCATTATCTACGCCGGGGATTCGGTAAAAGGGGATGTCGTCGAAAAACTGGCAAAGGAAATCAAAGGAATCAACCCGGATGGGATAATCCGGCCGGAAGAAGGAGAAATCCCGGCCAATCTTAGCGAAGCAGATGAGATTAATGCCCTGATTGAATTTGCCGAAACCAAGGGTGTTAACACAGAAGATATTCTTTGTGTTATCAAAGGGAAAACAAAAGAACGGGAAGCCCTGGAGAGGCTTTCGGAAAAAAGAAAGATATCAATAGTTATCTTCGAAAGCCGGGGAGGAATGAAAGAAGTCTATTCAATGGCGGTCAGTTTAAAAGAAGCCATCGCCGGCAAGGAAAAAGAACCGATTAATATAGAAGAGCCGAAGCTCATAGAAGAGATAAACCTCTGGGAAGATAAAAGGGTGATTGAATTGGCAGGGGATTTAAAAAAGAATGGGCTTGAAAATTTTAAGAAAGCCGAAAAAAAAGATGAAAAAATAGAAAAATTTAGGGTCTATGAACACAAAAATGGTTTACAAATTGTAAAAAAAATCAAAGTTACGGCGGATATTATGGCCATGAAAGAGCTCTTCAGCCGAAAGGGCCGCTGGGTCTGTCCAACATTTTTTATCGATGGTCAAGAAAAATATCATTATGAGCTTAATTTAATTCCTTTAGGGTACCAGACCTTATCGGAAGCGCTAGGAAACAACAAAATAAAAAATTTAGATGAGGTAAGGGTTAATCTTAACCGGGCAATAAAGAAAACTTACCGGCGAGGTGAAGAAAACTTTTTCTATGCGGAGTTACATGATGAAAATGTTTTAGTAAAATTAGATTCAGAGGGAAATTTAAAAGGTTTAAAATTTATAGATTGGGACCAGCTTCAACAGAAAAGAGTAAGCGATTTAAAAAACAAGAACGCCGAATGGGCTAAATTTATTAAAGGAGAAAGAAAAAATTTAATTAATGTTAACTTGCTTTCTGGAATGTTCGATTTAATGGCATTTGACTTTGAAAGGGTTTATTTAACTCGATCTGTTTTTGCATTTAATTATCTAAGGTGGACTAATAATTATTTAGGGTGGTCTAATTTCAAAGGGGCAATACTCACTGGAGCGCGTTTTTGGGATATGTGTTTGGAAGCGTCGTGCTTTAGAAACGCTATTTTATCGAAAACCAAGTTTCAAAGGGTAATCTTAAACTGGGGCGATTTCCGGAGAGCGCATTTAAGCGAGATTTGGTTTGACCGTGTCCATATGCTAAAGACAAAATTCGATTTAGAATGGGGAAAATACTTTGAGAAAGCAGGATTGGATGTTAAAAATAAAAAGGACTGGTGTGAGGTGAGCGGTTATGTCGAAAATTTAAAGCTTCCTTTTAAGAAATTAAAACCGGAATTATTTATTGCTATCGCGCCAATAGAGACGGGTAATATCGAAGCGGAATATGCCAATTTTGAAAACACACTTAGGACGCTTTCCGGAAAATAGTTTTTTTGGGAATAAAAAATTTTTTCTTGACACATCTATATCTAGTGTGATACGATACAATCCCCACAAGATAATGTAGTTTCTCATTGAATTGGTAGTTTTTAATGGGAAAACCCACCGATAGGGGTTCAAAAAGTAATTTTGGGGAATGAGGGAGTCCCAGATGCTCTGTCCATATTGCGGAAAAGATAATGACAAGGTAATTGACTCCCGCCTGGCTCAAGAAGGAAGAGCCGTTCGCCGCCGCCGGGAATGCTCCCAGTGCTTAAAACGTTATACCACCTATGAATATGTAGAAAAAATCCCCTTAATGGTCATAAAAAAAGACGGCCGCCGGGAGGCCTTTGACCGGACAAAGATAAAAGGGGGCCTCATAAAATCCTGCGAGAAAAGGCCGATTAGTACGGAAGAAATCGAAAGGATTATCAGCGATATCGAGATTTTTTTTGAAAATAAATTGGAAAAAGAGGTTAAAAGCAGTGCTATCGGCGAAGAGGTAATGAACCGGCTGAAAAAACTTGACCAGGTAGCCTATGTCCGCTTTGCCTCGGTTTACCGGCAATTCAAAGATGCAACGGAATTTATGCAGGCGGTAAAAGGACTGAAGAAAGAAAAGGAGAGATGAAATGATAACCAAAACAGAGACGATTGAAACGGTACAAAAGAGGGATGGCCGTCAGGTCCCCTTTGACAAACGAAAAATTGCCGAAGCTATTTTTAAAGCGGCTCGAGCGGTAAACGGCGAGGACCGGCTCCTGGCGGAAGAATTGAGTGAAGCGGTTACCCTTTTCCTGCAGAAAAAGTACGCCGGTCAATCCCCCAATATTGAAGATATCCAGGATATCGTCGAAAAGGTGCTAATGGAAACCGGACACGCCAAAACCGCCAAGGTTTATATTCTTTACCGGAATGAAAGAACCCGCCAGCGGGAAAGCTTGAAGGTAAGGAAAGAAGTCCGCCTCTCCGGGAGCACTACCGATTTATCTTTATTGGTCTTTCCATCCAGCCGGGACGAAATTATGCCCTGGAATAAAGATTATATTGCTCAAGCTTTGATGAAAGAAGCCGGTGTCCCCGGCAAAATAGCAGCGGAAATTGCGGCGGCGGTAGAACAAAAAATATTTCAATCGGGCCTGAAGCAAATCTCCACTTCCTTAATCAGGGAATTAGTGGATAACGAACTTTTCGAACGGGATTATAAAACAAAATTAGCCAAGCAGGTTATTGTCGGCATGCCTTCTTATGATCTAGAACAGTTAGTCCGCTCAAAAAGCAACGAAAACAGCAATATTGCCGCCAATAACCCGGAAGCGGTTAATTTATCTATTGCCGAAAATACCCTGAAACAATATGCCTTGAGCCGGATTTTTAGCAAGGAGATATCCGATGCCCACCTGCGGGGGATTATTCATCTCCATGATTTAGGCTATCCGACCCGGGTTTATTGTTCATCACATTCCCTGGAATATATCAAAAAGTATGGATTGGAGCTGGAAAACCTCTATACCAGTTCGGCTCCGGCCGCCCACGCCCGGACCCTTACCGGACATCTAAATACATTTTTGGCTTCGATGCAGGCCTATTATGCCGGGGCTTTAGGAATAGGCTATATCAACATTCTATACGCGCCCTTTTTAGTCGGAATGAACGCTTCTCAATTACAGCAAGAAGCCCAGTATCTGATTTATAGCGGTTCGCAGAATGCTTTCAGCCGGGGAGGACAAACCTTATTTATCGATGCTAACGTCCATTTAGGCATACCCAGATATCTTCGTAAAATCCCGGCCATCGGGCCAAAAGGGGAATATACCGGAAGAACCTACGGCGAATACGAAAAGGAATCGCAAAATTTTGCCCGGGCGATGCTGGATGTCTGGCGGCAGGGCGATAGATACGGACACGTATTTGCCTTTCCTAAATGCGACCTCCATGTTAACGATGAATCCTTCACAGACCCTAAACAAAAGGAGTTATTAGAGTATGCCTGTCAGGTGGCTAGTGAAAACGGCAGTCCTTATTTTGTTTTTGACCGGGATGAAATTACTCTTTCCGCCTGCTGCCGGCTAAGGACACAAATTAAAGATAATTACATGATAGAACATCCGGAAAGCATGAGGTTCTGCGGTTTTCAGAATGTAACTATCAATCTTCCGCAAGCCGCCTATCGAGCGGGCCGGGGAAATATAGAAGGATTGTTTAAGGAAATTGAACTGGGTATTGGCTTGGCTATCAAGGCGCACATAGAGAAAAAAGCCTTTATTGCCGATTTAATGAAAGAGCCGGGTATGCCTCTCTGGCAGATAGGCAAAATCGCCAAAGACGGCCGTCCCTATGTTGATTTGGAAAGTGCAACTTATATTATCGGTTTAATCGGCCTGAATGAATGCGTCCAGTATATAACCGGAAAGGAATTGCATGAAAGCGATGAAACATTTAAATTAGGACTGAAGATTATCTCTATGATGTACCTGAGAGCCAAAGAGGCCGAAAAGAAATATAATCTCCGCTTTTCATTAGAAGAGAGCCCGGCTGAATCAGCCGCCCGCCGGCTGGCCAAGGTGGATATGAGGGAATATCCCGAATCACAGTCGGTTATTAAAGGAGATATTGACAAAGACGAATATTATTACACCAACTCTATCCACTTCCGCGCCGACGCGCCGATAAGCTTGATAGAGAGAATCCAAAAGCAAAGTAAATTCCATACAATGATTGAATCCGGAGCTATCCTTCATGCTTTTGTCGGCGAGCAGAAGCCAAATGCAAAAAGTATCCTGAACCTGGTGGAAAAAACTTTTAAAAATACCCAGGCAGCCCAGCTTACTATTTCCCCGGAGTTTACCATCTGCGAAGATTGCCATCGTAACAGCCGGGGGATAAAAGAGGTCTGCCCGTCATGCCAAAGCAGTAATGTTTACGGCGTCACCCGGGTGGTGGGTTATTTCAGCCGGGTGGATAACTGGAACAAATCAAAACTGGGCGAATTAAAGGATAGACAGAAAGGAACCTATCAGGTAGCCTAAAATGAAAATAAAGATTTTTGGCAAAGAAAGCTGCAGCCTCTGTCAATCGGCTAAGAAAAAAGTCTCCTTTTTTTTAGCCCACTGGCAGTACCAGGATAAAATTGAGGTAACTTACTATGACCTTGAAAGCGCCGAAGGATTAGCCGAAGGCGCCTTTTATGATGTCGGGAAAATTCCAACCATAGTTTTAGAAAAAGACGGCCAAATTATCAGACGCTGGGAAGGAGTCGCCCCGTTGTCAGAAGAATTAAAAAAATCTCTAAGTGAAGTTTCGAAATGAAACTAACTCCTACCTCAAAGGCAATAACCGTTAAAGGAAATTTATCCGGCAGTTTAAAAAATGGCTATCCAAACCAGTGATTTTTTAAGTTTTAAGGGGGGAATAAAACTTCCCCGGGCTTTTAAGGCTAAAACCGCCAATAAAGCCATAGAGCGTCTGCCTCTGCCGACTAAGGTAATTATTCCTTTAGACCAACACCTGGGCAGATCTGCCCGGCCTTTATATAAAACAGGGGATGAGGTTTTGGCCGGGACAAAAATTGCCGAATCGGCCGGGGAATGTTCAGCCTCTATTCATGCCCCGATTACGGGACGAATTACCCAGATAAAAGAGATGCCTCACCCGCTTAAAGGCCAGGGAAAGGCAATGGTTATTGAAAGCGAGGAGAGGGAAATTGATTTATTCCAAAAAGAAACAAAAACCGATTTGTCGCCTTTGGCTCCGGAAGAAATTATTCAAACTGTCAAAGAAAACGGAATTGTCGGTTTGGGCGGAGCGGCTTTTCCCACGCATATAAAACTTTCTCCCCCAAAAGATAAAAAAATCGATGCCTATATTCTAAACGGAGCAGAATGCGAACCCTACCTGACCTGTGACCAACGATTAATGGTGGAAAAAACCCGGGAGATAGTTAAAGGATTTAAACTGTTAATGCAGGCAGTTGAAGTGGAAAAAGGCTATATTGCCATCGAGGGAAATAAACCGGAAGCGGTTAAGGTCTTTCGAAAAATAACCATACAGGAGCCAGGTTTGGAGGTGGTGGTCTTAAAGGTCAAATATCCTCAAGGAGCAGAGAAACAGTTGATACAGGCAGTTTTAAATCGAGAAGTTCCTTCGGGAACATTCCCATATCAGGTCGGGGTAATTGTCAGCAACGCGGCGACAGCTTATGCCGTTTATCAGGCTTTTTATGAAGATACGCCTCTAATCGAACGGGTGGTTACTTTAGACGGAGCGGTTAATAACCCGGGGAACTTCTGGGTGAGAATCGGGACTACCGTCCGGGAGTTAATCGATAAAAGCGGCGGCTTAAAAAAGGAACCAAAAAAAATAATTATGGGCGGACCGATGATGGGTTTTGCCCAGTATACCTTAGATGTACCGATAATCAAGGGTTCTTCGGGCATTTTGGTCTTCTCCGAAGAAATGGTCATGACTAAAGAAGAGTTTCCTTGTATTCAATGCGGCCGCTGTTCAGAGGTTTGTCCGGTTAACTTAATGCCTAATAAAATCGCTCTTTTTGCCCGCAATAACCTCTGGGAGAAAACAGAGGAGTATCATCTCTGTGATTGTATGGAATGCGGGGCCTGCGCCTATAATTGCCCTTCGGGTATTCCTTTGGTGCACTGGATTAAATTTGCCAAGTGTGAGCTGGCGAAACTTAAAAATAAACTATAGAAAAAAATAGATGCCGGCGAAAACTGTCTCTTTAATATGAAAGAAAAACTGTTAGTTTCCGTTTCTCCTCATATTCAATCGCGGCTGACAACGCCAATTATTATGATGGAGGTTATTTTAGCCCTGTTGCCGGCAGTCTGCGCCAGTATCTATTTTTTTGGCTGGCAGGCAGTTAAAGTAATAATGTCCACGGTTTCGGCAACACTCTTAACGGAAATTATTTTTCAGAAACTCAGAAAAATGCCGGTTTCTATCAAAGATAACAGCGCCTTATTAACCGGCATTCTTCTGGCTTTATGTCTGCCGCCGGGACTGCCGGTCTGGCTGAGTTTTTTTGGCGGGGCAACGGCTATTATTCTGGGAAAGCAAATCTACGGAGGCTTAGGGTATAACCTCTTTAACCCGGCCCTAGTCGGACGGGCCGTTTTGAATATTGCCTGGCCGGCCCAGATGAGTACATGGGTGATACCCCGCTCCAACTGGAAAGCGGCTATTGAAGGAATAACCGGGGCTACGCCTTTAGCCATCGCCAAAGGTTTAACTGAGACGGCCCAAAAACTGCCTGATTATGGCGCCCTTTTCTGGGGAAATATCAGCGGCTCTTTAGGGGAAACATCGACTTTTTGTCTTCTCCTTGGCGGATTATATCTTCTCCTCAGAAGACAAATTTCCTGGCGGATTCCCGGATGTTTTTTAGGCACGGTAGTTATTATGAGCCTGGTTTTTCCCGGGCACGGTTCGGCCTTATTCAATCTTTTGAGCGGCGGTTTAATGCTGGGGGCAATCTTTATGGCCACTGATTACGTTACTTCGCCCATTACCCCCAGAGGAAAAATTTTCTTTGGCATCGGCTGCGGTTTAGTTACCTCTTTAATCAGATTTTGGGGTAGCTTCCCTGAGGGGGTCGCGTTTGCCATTCTTTTCATGAATGCCCTTACCCCTTTGATTGAACGATATACCCAGCCCCGCCTTTTTGGAAAGGGAAAATATGCTTAAGATTATCCGTACCAGCTTACTCTTAGGGATTATCTGCTTTATCTCGGCTTTTTGTTTAGCCCAGGTTTTTCGGCAGACAAAAGACAAAATTGCCGGCCAAAGCCGGGCAGATAATTTTCTTAAAAAAATATTTCTCGAAGGAGAACGATTCGATGAGGGGAAAATCGGCAAGCAGCCGTATTTTCTCGCTTTCGGCGCGGATGAAAATTTAATCGGAGTGATAATTCCCGTAAGCGCCGCCGGTTACGGCGGAAAAATAAAAATGTTAGTCGGCCTGGATTTGGACGGGACGGTTTCAAATTTTCAAATTTTAGAACAAAATGAAACTCCCGGGTTAGGGGCGAAAATATTGGAGCCGGTTTTTTTGGGGCAATTTAAAGGGAAAAATAAGGATGAACTCGGCTTAATTAAGGACGAACCGTCTCAAGGGAAAATCGAGGCGGTGACCTCGGCAACCATCTCTTCCCGGGCGGTTACCAAAGGGTTTAAAGAGGCGGTAATATTTTTTGAGGAAAATTTAAAGGAAAAATTAAGAAAGAACGAATAAAACCTTGCACCAAAAACTTGCACCTACGAGGTGCAAGTTTTTGGGATCAGGTAATCAGGAGATCGGGTAATCAGGGGATCAGGGTAGAAATAGAAAGTAAGAGGCGAAAGTGAAAAATATTTTTAAAAGAGGAATTATTTGGGAAAATCCGGTTTTGATTTTAATGATCGGCCTTTGCCCAATCCTTGCCTGCTCAACGACTCTCCGCGATGCCTTCGGGATGGGATTGGCCACTATATTTGTCTTAATCTGTTCTAATATGTCCATTTCCTTAATCCGGCGGATTATTCCCAGCCAGATTAGAATTCCGGTATTTATCATTATTATCTCTACTTTCGTTACTATAACCGATTATACCATGCATGCCTATCTACCTTCGCTTTATAAATCACTGGGGGTTTTTGTGCCCCTGATTGTAGTAAACTGTATCATCCTGGGACGGGCCGAAGCCTTTGCTTCTAAAAATACTCTTTTAAATTCTTTAATTGACGGCTTGGGCATGGGAATAGGGTTTTTATTGGCAATCTCGGTTATCGGTTTGATTAGAGAAGTGCTGGGCACCGGAGCAATTGCCAATCCGGCGCCTTTTCTTTTTATCCCGCCGTTTAAAATAAATTTGCTGGGAAGCGGATTTTCCCCGGCAGCATTGATGATTTTACCACCCGGAGCTTTTTTGACCATCGGTTTTCTTATCGCCGGGCTTAAGCGCCTGAAAGGGAAAACGATAATATGAATGAGTTGAATATCTTCCTGCTTGCCTTAAACGCCATATTGATAAATAACATCCTCTTAATGCGTTTCCTGGGACTCTGCGGTTTTTTTGGCGTTTCTAAAGAGATGAAAACTTCGCTGGGAATGGGCCTGGCGGTTATCTTCGTCATGGTAATAGCCTCCTTAACCGGGTGGTTAATCTATTATTTTCTCCTTGCCCCGGAAACTTCAATCTTTCACCTTGACCTGACTTTCCTTAGAACAGCTTCATTTATCCTGGCCATTGCTACCCTGGTGCAGCTGGAAGAGATGGTAATCCGTCGCTTCAGCCCGGCGCTTTACCAGGCCATGGGTATTTATCTGCCTTTAATTACGACTAACTGCGCGATTCTGGCGGTGGCTTTTCTCTCCATAGATTATTCCCTGAGTTTGTTTAGAACCCTGGTTTACAGTTTTTCTACCGGAGTCGGCTATACCGTTGTCATTGTCATTTTTGCCAGCCTGCGGGAAAAAATAATTTTAGCGCCGATTCCGGATGTATTTAAAGAGCATCCCATTATTTTTATAACTGCCAGCCTCCTGGCTTTGACTTTTCTGGGCTTCCAAGGATTGTTTGGGCTGTAGACGGCCTGGAACGTGTATAAAGAAAAGTTTTAATACTTTGTAAAAAAAATTACTTTTTCGGTTAACGACATTTCGATATGATACTTCTCTCGGCAGTAATACTGGGCGGTTTGGGTTTAATGATGGGCTTGGGCCTGAGCCTGGCTTACAAAAAACTGGCGGTCAAAAACGACCCAAGGTCAGAAAGAATTTTAGAAATTCTTCCCGGAGGTAATTCCGGCGCCTGCGGTTTTGCGGGATGCCGCGCCTATGCCGAGGCCGTCACCGAGGGTAAAGTTGCCCCTGACCTTTGCTGTGTCGGAGGAGAAGATGTCTCCCGGAAAATCGCAAAAATAATGGGGGTAGAGCTGGTAATCAGGGAAAAACAAATTGCTTTAATCCGCTGCCGCGGCGGAAATAAAGAAGCCAAAGAAAAATTCGATTATCAGGGGATAAAAGACTGCCGGGCGGCTCTCTTGACCGCCGGAGGGAAAAAAGGCTGTATCTACGGATGCTTAGGTTTAGGAACCTGTGTGGCCAGCTGTCCCTTCGGGGCGATATCAATGAGGGAAAACGACCTGCCGAAAATCGATGAAAATAAATGCGTTGGCTGCGGCCGGTGTGTAGAAAGTTGCCCCCGGGAAATTATCGAACTGGTCCCACGAACGCAGCGGATTTTTGTCCTTTGTCGTTCCCAAGATAAAGCGAAACAGGTAAAAGAGGTCTGTGAAGTTGGCTGTATTGGCTGCGGCCTTTGCGTTAAGGTTTGCCCGGTGGGAGCGATTGTTCTGGAAAATAATCTGCCCCGGATAAATCCGAATATCTGCGTCGCCTGCGGTGAATGCGTAAAAAAATGCCCCACCCATAGCATCTGGCTGGTTAAAAATGTCCCCGGGCGGAAAGAAAGGGAAATTTCTATGGATAAATTCGTCCAGAGTAATTTTGAATTCAAAAAAGAAAAGGAGAAAAAATAGAATGTTTAGGGTAGGCAAAAACTTGGGGCTGCTCTTGCTGATTATTATCATCGGAGCGATTTTAGGCGGATTAATCGGCGAAATTATCGGGATAATAATGCCGGCAGGGAAAATCCATCAGTTTTTCGTCCAGGGACCAAACCTTTCTTTAGTCCCGAGCACCTGGAATCTAATTGTTTTAACCTTGACTTTCGGATTCAATCTGAAAATTAACGTTTGCAGCGCGCTGGGAATTCTATCGGCGGTTTTTATCTTTAGAAAAATCTGAGGTTCCCGGATATTTTATTCGACTAATTCGGGCAGTTCGTTTTTCTGGACAATTTTCGCCTGGCTCTTTAAATTACTCAGCCAGGCAGCATAGGCTGTTTCTTTATCCCCGGGAGCGGCCTGAGCAATAATTTGGTTTTTCAGCTTTTCCAAGGCGAGCCTGGAACGCACCTGATCCTCCCAAATCTGCCATTGACCTTCGGGAACATTTTCGATAGCCCGTGTAAATTTCCCTTTGTCAAAAGCGCCATCGGGATTGAGGAAAAACGGTTCTTTCCTAATTGCCCCGGCAACTTCATCGTCGCTTATCTTAATCTGCCGTTTTTTTATCTCTCTTTGCAAAAGGATATTTTCGATGAGGAAAGAGAAAGTTTGTTTTTCGATATTAAGGCCTCGAATCTTTTCCCGAAATTCGTCTTCGCCCAGGCTGGAGAATAACAGGGCGTAACGGTTATAAAGCAGATTAAAGGCTTGAGAAAACTGGTCCAGGGTAATCGGAATGCCGTCGACCTTGGCAAGTAGATTCTTTCTTGAAGCCGTAGTCGAACCTATGCCCCACCAGATGAAAGCCGGGACAATAAGAAGCAAAGTGAACCACATAATCACTTTAACCTTTTTTCGCATTTTTCGCAAAAGCACCTTTTCCCTCCGTTATTTGCAATGTTCTAAAATAGGAAAAATTCAAGCGATACTCCTATACTACCTTATTTCGGGTTGAACTTCAAGAAAAAAAGGAGGCTTTAAAAATTCCTTTACAAACTGTTATTACTATGCTATAGTAGCCGCCAGTTACAAAGGAGGGGGTTAGATGACTAAATGGGGACAAGTAGGTATAATTTTAGCTATATTGTTGTCGTTTGCCTGTATTGGATTAGGCGTAATGTACTACCAGGAGAATGAAAAAAGATTAACCCTGGAAAACGAGCTCCAGACTCTGCTTGAAGAAAAAACAACATTAGAATCGACCCTGAACAAAAAAGAGATGACTATCAACCAGTTAAACCAGAGTATTAAGGATATGAAGCTTGAATATAGCCTGAACCTGGAAAAGAAAGAAACACAAGTCAGTAACCTTATCCAGGAACTGACCGAGGTAAAAGAAGAAAGAACTGTTCTGGAAAGTAATTTTTCGAAATTAAAAGATATGCGGAAGCTTCTTGAAAAAAGAGTAAGCCAGGTCAAAGAGGAAAAAGATAAATTAGAACAACGCCTCTCTAATCTCATGGAAAAAAATAAATCGTTGCTGGCCCGGCTGGGGAATGCGGGAGAAAACGAAACCCAGATAACCTTAGATAAAATCGTCGTTCAAGAAAGCCCGTCCTGGCAGGGTGAAGTTTTAGCCGTAGATAACGACTATGGATATGCGGTAATCAGTTTAGGAATGAAAAAAGGCCTGCCGGAAAATATACTTTTGGGTTTTTTCCGAGGCGAAGAAAATATTGCCCAGGGAAAAATCCTTAAGCTATATGAAAATACCTCGGTGGTGAAAATAATCAAACAGAATAAACAGGTATCAGAGACCGACACCGTCAAAAGCATTCAAAGGACTGAGTAAAAAATGATTTTTGATTATCTATTAGGGCTTTTCTCAAGAGATATGGGTATTGATCTGGGAACGGCCAACACTTTAGTTTATGTTAAAGGGCAGGGTATTGTTCTTTGCGAACCTTCGGTAGTAGCCATACAAAAAGGGACAAATATGGTTCTGGCGGTTGGAAATGAAGCCAAAAGGATGCTCGGGAGAACCCCGGGGAGCGTGGTGGCAATCAGACCTCTTCAGGATGGAGTAATCGCCGATTTTGAAATCACCGAAAGTATGCTGCGTTATTTTATCACCAAAGTCCATAACCGCCGCACTTTAGTGCGCCCCCGGGTGATTGTGGCTATCCCTTCAGGGATTACCGAAGTCGAGAAACGGGCGGTTAAAGATTCGGCAGAACATGCCGGCGCCCGCGAGGTTTATCTAATCGAAGAGCCAATGGCGGCGGCTATTGGCGTGGGCCTGCCGGTAGTTGAGCCGGCGGGAAACATTATTATCGATATCGGCGGAGGAACAACCGAAGTAGCCGTTATTTCTCTGGCGGGAATTGTCTGCAGCAAAAGTATCCGCGTCGGAGGAGATGAGATGGACGATGCCATTATTCAATATTTAAAACGGGCGTATAATTTGATGGTTGGGGAAAGAACCTCCGAAGATATAAAGATTAAAATCGGCTCCGCCTATCCCTTGACCGAAGAAATGACCATGGAAGTAAAAGGGAGGGACCTGGTAGCCGGGCTTCCTAAAACGATTACCATTACTTCCGAAGAAATACGAGAATCGTTAAGCGAACCGGTGGCCGGTATCGTCGAAGCAGTCAAGGTCACCCTGGAACAAACACCTCCGGAGCTTTCATCGGATATAGTCGACCGGGGGTTGGTCCTGGCCGGCGGGGGGGCCCTTCTCCGCGGGATTGATAAACTAATATCGGAAGAAACGAATCTTCCCGTTCATATTGCCGAGGATCCTTTAACCGCGGTGGTTCTGGGAGCAGGAAAGGTTTTGGATGAAATTAATCTTTTAAAAAAGCTTAAAGCCAGTATAAAAGAAGGAACTTATAGGTAAGGTTTTATATCCCTTTGTTTTTCTTTTCCTCTCACCTGATTAAAATAAAAAAGAGCTTAGTCCTAATTGCTTTTTCCCTTCTTTGTCTCCTGCTTCTTTTCCTGAGCCCTGAATGTCAGCGTTCGATTAAGAATAAGGTAATCTTTCTTTTTTCTCCCTTTCAACGGGCAGCCTCTAAAATCAATCCGAATGTTTTGGATCTTAAAAGGGAAGAATTAGATTTAAAGGAACTTCAAAAAAAGAACCGGTTGCTTTCCGAAAAAATAGCCAATTTGGAGGCGGAACGAGACATCTGGCAAGAAACGGCCCGGGAGAATAAGCGTTTAAGAAGACTGCATGGCTTTGCCGAAAAAACTCCTCTGAAGTTAATTTCTGCCCAGGTTATCGGCCGCGATGCGACTAATTGGAATAAAGTTATTTTTATCGATAAAGGAAATGCCGATGGCGTGAAGCGTAATTTCCCGGTGATTACGCCCCTGGGATTAGTCGGACGGATTATCGAGACGACACCGCATCAATCTAAAATAATGACTATTCTCGACAGCAATAGCCAGATAGCCGTTCTGGTCGAACGAAATAGGACCCAGGGGGTTATTTCCGGGACTAATGATTTTTGGTGCCAGTTAAACTATATTTCCTTAAGAGAAGAACTGAAAGAGGGGGATGCGATTATTTCCTCCGGACAAGGAGGTGTTTTCCCGAAAGGCTTGAGAGTCGGTCAGGTTGTTTCAGTAAAAAAAAGAGAAACAGAACTTTTTCAACAAATAAGAGTAACCCCCACGGTAAATTTTTCCCATCTTGAGGAAGTAGTAATAATAACCGCTGAAAAATGAAAAAAATAATCTTATTCTTTGCTATTGCGGCCGGTTTAATCCTTCAAGTAACAATTTTTTCCCGGTTTAAAATTTTCGGCGTTAAGCCCGACTTAATTTTAGTAATCGTTCTGGCCATCGGATTCTTTCAAGGAAGTTACCGGGGGATATCCTACGGTTTTTTAGGGGGATTATTAGAAGATATCTTTTCCTCGGTCAACCTGGGAACTAATGCCCTTTCCAAGGTCCTATGCGGATTTCTCGTAAGTCTTATCGGCCGGAAGGTATATGAAAGCCTTGGCGCCCAGGCAGCAATTATCGTTATTTTCAGTTTACTTGACAGAATTTTTACCTGGGTTATTCTTCTATTCTCGGCAACACCCCAACCTTTTTCTTTGGCCATTTTGGTTAAAATCGCATTTTACATAAGTTATAACCTTATTGTCGGGTTGGTCGTTTTTCCCTTAATGAAAAAAATATCCAAAAAAAATGAACGAGCTAATCACAGCTAAAAAAGCGAGATTAATAGTCGGCCTGAGCCTGATTCCTCCCTTAATCATTATTCCCTTCCTTTTTTTTCTGCAGGTAATCTGTGGCGCCAAATACAGCCGGTTAGCCACAAATAACAGCATTCGCTTGATTCCTCTTACGGCAAAACGCGGGCTCATTTGTGACCGGAACGGGGAGATTCTCGTGGACAGTACACCGGCTCTATATGCCGCCTTTATCCCCGGGGAATTAAAGGAAAAAGAGAAAACCTTATCGCGTTTAAAAAAACTCCTTTCATTGAAAGAAACGGATGATAATAAAGAGGACAACTTAGCAAAATACCACTCTTTTGAGCCGGTTAAAATCAAAGAATTGAATAAAAAAGAGCTGGCGGTTTTATCCGAAAATCTCCTGGATCTTCCCGGGGTTTTTATCGAAGAAGAGCCGAAGCGTCTTTACCCCGAAAAAAAAATGGCCGCTCATCTATTGGGCTACCTGGGCGAAATTGACGAAAAGGAATTAAAAAATCCGGATTATTTCGGCTACCGCCTGGGGGTGTTAATCGGGCAAACCGGCATTGAGAAAAACTTCGAAAAATATCTTAAAGGTGAAGACGGGGGGAAACAAATCCTGGTTGACGCCCGGGGAAGATTTGTCAGGGTTTTAGGCAGTAAACAGCCGTCTCCGGGTAATAAGGTTTATCTAACCATAGATAAAAAAATTCAAGGAATCGCCGAGAAAGCCTTAGGGGAAAAAGCCGGGGTGATAATAGTCAGCTCAGTAAAAACCGGCGAGATACTAGCTATGGCCAGCCATCCGGCCTTTGATCCGAATATTTTTGTCAGTCCTTTGAAAAGACGGGATTTAGCCCGTCTTTCCCGGCATTCGAAATCCCCATTTATGAACAGGGCTATCCAGTGTACCTATGCCCCGGGTTCAATCTTTAAAATAATCACTGCCGTAACAGCTTTAGAGAAAGATTTAATCTCACCCCGCCAAAAACTAAATTGTTCCGGGATATATAAATTAGGCAACCAAACATTTCACTGTTGGAAAGAAGAAGGACACGGTCAGGTAAATCTATTATCGGCCATTGAACAATCATGCAATGTCTATTTTTATCAGCTCGCCGAAAAAATGGATGTCGACGACCTTAATCTCTACGGACACCGCTTCGGATTAGGCGAAAAAAGCGATATTGAACTTCCCTATGAACAGAAAGGGGTTTTGCCTTCTCGTAAATGGAAAAGGGAAAAATACCACACTATTTGGTATCCGGGGGAAACATTGAATTTATCTATCGGGCAGGGATATGTTGCCATTACTCCAATTCAGATTTTAAATTTAATCTCGATGGTTGCGAACGAAGGCGTAGTTTTTCAGCCTCAGGTGATAAAAAAGATTACCACACCGCAAGGGAAACCAATCAAATCTTTTAAACCCAAGCCGCTTAAAACAGTTAGCCTGGCGCCAAAGACCTGGCGGTTAGTCAAAGGAGGTTTGAGAAGGGTAGTAAACGGCAAGCACGGGACAGGAATGCTGGCCCGTCTGGATAATGTGGAAGTAGCCGGGAAGACCGGAACGGCTCAAGTGATAAAAAATAAAATTTTTCAAGACAGACTCAAGAAAAATATCCCTTACCGTTTTCGAAACCATGCCTGGTTCGCCGGTTTTGCTCCTTTTACCGATCCAGAGATTGCTATTGTCGTTTTTGTCGAACACGGCGGACAGGGAGGTTCGGACGCGGCTCCAATCGCCAAAGAAATGCTTAGTCAAATCTTTCCTCCGGTAGAAAGCCTTTAAAAAAACCATGCTTAAACGAACCTTTAAAAATTTTAACTGGTCTCTTTTTATCGCCGCTGTGCTCCTAAGCGTTATCGGCATTATTCTCATCCGCAGCTCTACCCATGGGAGGGTTTCTTCCGGACAGCTAAGCCTGCCGCTTAAACAAATTTTATGGCTGATATTGGGATTTACCGCTTTAATAATCAGTTTCCGCACCGATTACCATCTGCTCATTTCTTTAGCCATTCCGTTTTATGCGATAACTATTTTTCTTCTTTTACTGGTTTTAATCTTTGGAGAAAGCCGCTGGGGGGCTCAACGCTGGCTGCAAATAGGCGGATTTGCCTTGCAACCTTCAGAATTTATGAAAATTTCTCTAATCTTAATTCTGGCCTATCAGTTAGAGCAACAAAAAGGGAATTTTTTTCAAATTAAATCTTTAGCTGTATCTACCGGTTTATTGCTTCTACCGATGGCCGTAATCTTTAAACAGCCCGATTTGGGAACGGCCATTATTCTTTTCCCTATCTATCTGGGGATGCTATATTTATCCGGAGTGCGAAATAAACATTTAATCGGGATAATGGTAACGGTTTTATCGCTCCTGCCAATTTTCTGGTTTTTATTAAAAGATTATCAAAAAGCCCGGCTTCTGGTCTTTTTAAATCCTAACTCCGACCCTTTAGGTTCGGGATACAGCATAATTCAATCAAAAATTGCCATTGGTTCCGGCGGGCTGTTAGGCAAGGGGTGGCTTTCCGGAACACAGACGCAGTTACATTTTCTCCCCGAGCATCATACCGATTTTATTTTCTCCGTCCTGGGAGAAGAATGGGGTTTCTTAGGGGCAATTTTCGTAATTTCCATTTTTATTGTTCTCATCAGACAGGGATTAAAGATTTGCTTTAACGCCCGGGACACTTTAGGCAGCCTTTTAGCCGGCGGCATTGTCATTATGTTTATTACCCAGATTTTTGTTAATATCGCCGTAACCATGGGTATTTTGCCGGCAACCGGTATACCCCTTCCCTTTATCAGTTATGGAGGTTCATCCCTTTTAGTCTCCCTTTTTTCTATCGGCATCCTTCTCAATATTCAATCGAAATCATTCCTCTTTTAAAATGAGCGAAGAAGCCAGTAAAATGAATGAAGAATCCAACCGGGTTATAATTATTTTAGGGCCGAGTGCTTCTGGAAAATCCGAAATTGCCCTGGTTTTAGCCGGGGAGCTGGGCGCATCCATTATCTCCGCAGATGCCTTTCAAATCTATCGGGGAATGGATATCGGAACGGCTAAACCTTCAAAAGAATGCCGCCGGCAGATTAAACATTACCTGATAGATGTGGCCGAAACGGATGAAGATTTCGATGTGGCTAGGTTCAAGGCTTTAGCCGAAGAGGCCATTAGGAAAATTAAACAACAAGGGAAAACTCCTTTAGTCGTCGGGGGAACGGGGCTATACATAAAAGCTCTTACCCGGGGGCTGGTATCAGCGCCAAAAAAGAATAAGAAGCTGCGGGATAAGTTAGAGAAGCTGGAAAAAAACAGAGGAGAGGGTTTTCTTCACCAGAGGCTTAAAAAAGTTGACCCGGAAGCGGCCCGGCGAATCCATCCTCATGACCAGAGGCGGATTATCCGCGCTTTAGAGGTTTATGAATTAACCGGACTTCCTTTATCCCGGATTCAAAAGGACGGGGAAAAACCAGATAACAGATTTGAATTTATCAAAATTGGCTTGATGCGTCCGCGAAAGGAATTATATAAGCGGGCAGAGGAGAGAATAGATGAGATGTTTAAGCAAGGCTGGATAGAAGAAGTAAGGACTTTGCTTGATAAAAATTATCAGCCAAGACTTGTTTCCATGCATGCTTTGGGTTACCAGGAAATCAGCCGGTTTCTTGCCGGTAAGATTACTTTAGAAAAGGCCAAATCCTTAATTAAACAAAATACCCGGCAATTTATAAAACGGCAGTTGACCTGGTTTAAAAAGGAAACGGATATCCACTGGATAAATATAGATAAAAATCAAAGAAACGAAGAAATTTTATTACAAATTAGAGGGATTTTAGAAAGACGGTAGCATGGAAAAAAAAGAAAGGGCGATTTTGGTGGGGGTAAAGCTGCGCCGGCAGCCCCGATGGGCTGTAAATGACTATTTGGCGGAATTAAAAGAGTTAACCGGCACCGCCGGGGCAAAGGTTATTGAAACAGTTGTATCAAACCAGGATAAGTTTCAGCCGCAATATTTAATCGGGAGCGGGAAAGCAGAAGAGTTAGCCCTTAAGGCAGAGGAAAATGAAGCGGACTTAATTATTTTTGACGAAGATTTATCGCCGGCCCAACAGAGAAATTTGGAAGAAAAAACCGGCTTAAAAATTATCGACCGGACACAGCTTATTTTAGATATCTTCGCCCAGCATGCCCAGAGCCAGGAGGGAAAATTTCAAGTAGAGCTGGCACAGCTTAATTATCTGCTTCCCCGGTTGGTAGGCAAAGGCACAATTCTTTCCCGTTTAGGAGGGGGTATCGGGACCCGGGGGCCGGGTGAAACTAAATTGGAGATTGACCGTCGAAGGGTGCGAGAAAAAATCGGGCGGTTAAAAAAGGATATCGAAAAGATAAGAGGCCATCGGATGCTTCAGCGGAAGCAGAGGAAAGAACGAGCAGTGCCGACGATTGCTTTAGTCGGATATACGAATAGCGGCAAATCTACCCTTTTAAATAGCCTGACCGGGGCCCAGGTTCCGGTAGAAGATAAACTTTTTTCCACCCTTGACCCTGTTACCCGAAAGGCGCAGTTATCCAATAATCAACTTATCCTTCTAATCGATACAGTGGGTTTTATAAGAAAACTCCCTTATCACCTAATCGCTTCATTTAAGGCTACTTTAGAAGAAATCACCGAGGCTGACCTTTTACTGCATATTTTAGACGCCCATCATCCGCAGGTGATAGAACATGAGAAAACTGTGCGAGAGATACTTGAGGAAATCGGGGCTAAAGGGAAAGAGGTAATCCCGGTTTTAAATAAGATTGATTTATTGGAAAACCCGCATGCCTTGCGAAGATTGGAAAAGTCTCTTTCGGATGCAGTGGCTATCTCGGCCTTAAAAAAGGAAAATTTGAATTCGCTTTTATCGAGAATTATGGAAAGACTTGAGGGCCGCTACCAGAAAATTCGGCTATTTATTCCTTTATCTCAAGGAAGGCTTATTGCCCGGCTTCACCAGGACGGGGAGATTCTTAAAGAGGAATATTTAGAAAACGGGGTGGATATGACCCTTCAAATCAGGCGGGAGTGGGTCGAGCAACTAAGGCCGTATAAATTTAATCCTGATAGGTAGCGATAAAAAATTTCGGAAAAATTTTTGACAAGGGCTATTTTTTATGTTATACTTCCTTATGAATTTAGATGAATCTTCGAAAAGGCAATCTGCCTGATTAAGCGGCAGAACGCAAAACCACGGGTTCTAAAGGATTGGAACAGCCGGGTTACCGAAAAGACGGTAGCCCGGTTTTTTTTGTGGTTCAATAGGCTTATTACCCTGAGCTGAGTCGAAGGGTCAAGCCGGGTTATCAAAAAATGGTAATTCGGTTTTGTTATTTAAAGGAGGATTAAAAAATGTTCAAAAAGAAGCTTAAAAGAAGTAGAAGTCTTAAGGTTTTAGCTTTAATAGTAAGCCAGGCCTTTATTGTTACCTCGGCCTTTGCCTATCCGATTTCAGGGGGTCTAGCCAAAGAGGAATATCTAAGGGTAAAAGCGGCAGCTCATAATAATATCGCGGGGGACATAGTCTCATTCAATAGAGGGATAGGTGTCTCTTTTACAGAAAATAATGAAGCTATTGCTGACCCCAAGTTAGAGTTACGGCAGATTTTTGGGCCAACTCAGCTTCCAATGGGTACCGACAAGAAGGTTATAGATGAACGAGAAGAAGAAAGAGGAAATATTCAAGGGGCATTGCTATTTTTAAGGGTGGCAGAGGACGTAGGCGACGTAGAAGTAAAATATTGGGAAATAGCCGATTTTATTCAAAATCGGGTTTCAATCCTTCTGACTGTTCCCGAAAATGATTCCGCTTTTTTGGTAGCTAGGAGTCCAAGCGAATACTCAGTCATGCATCACGGTTTAACAAGAAACACACTGTATATGTCAATAAAAATGTATGAAAAGATAAAAGACGACCCAGAGTTACTTGCGGGGGCTTTAGTATATTCAGGAACTATTCTCAAATTATGGCATGACTTTGCGTCAGAACAGGAGATGACTTTAAAGGAGCTTAGTCAGTGGAGAAAAAAGAAAAAAAACCGCGAAGCAGTAAAAAATCTCAGTATCCTTTTTTCCAAACAAGCTAAGATATTGGAAGAGAAAATCGTTTATAAGAGACTGGACGACATAATTAACGCTTCCTTATTTGCAGCCATAGTAAAAACAAGGAAAATAAAGATAGCTAACCTTGATGCTGGAATTAAAGTTTTAAGTGGCATATTTTTTAATGACGCGTATAAATCTAATTTTAGCGAAGCTAACCTTGCATACATGGAAAAAAGAGCAGGCCTTTTGAAGGAAGAAAGAGATAAACTATATGACGAAATCGAATCTTTTACCAAAGGGCTTAAACCAGCAGAACGAGATATTTTAGAAAATGATTTAGAAAATGATTCCCGTTTTCAATTAGACTGTAACATTGCAGAAAAACAAGGAATAATTGAGCAATTTGAGCGGTTAATGTCAATATCTGCGGGAAATTCAAAAATGACTCAATCTTTCAAAAACCAGCTGGTTGATTTTGTTAAGCTAAAGGATGTAACAGAACAACTAATACAGTTAGGAAAAAAGAGAGCACAATGGAGGCGAGAAGTTAAAGATAGCGCCAGAGAGGAAAAGAAAAATAAGAAACCTAAGGTGCTTGGACGAGTGGATAAAGTAACAACTTCCGCCATAGATGGTGGGGTTTTGGTTGAAGGTATTAAAACTTTAAGAGATGATTTATACCAAGAGGTCCCCGGAACCAACGGAGTGGCAGTCAGGAGCCGTTTAGATGCAAATGAGGTTTATGTAGCAACAAGCGAATCAACGGATAGAATGAAAATTTACAGCAAATTCGAGTCTGGAATGAAAAAAAATCAAATTAAGCTAAGCAATTTTAGACCTTTTTTCCGAGAGGTTATTGAGGAAAATAGTCTTGAATATATCCCGGGGTCAGATAAAAAATTAGCGTGGAATCCTGAATTACCATCAGTTATTTATGAAGTGAAAAGAGATGAAAACGGGGAAAATTTCCTTTTCGGACCTCAAGGGGGGGGAGTAGTAAAAGTAATAAAGCAGAAAAAAACAGAAATAAGCCGGGAAAGAGACATTGTAAACAAGGCTTATAAAACAGCTGAGTTAAAAGGTAAAATTGATGCGTTAGAAACTGTAGCAGCTAAAACACAATCCCAGGTAGAGCCCTATTGGCCAAAAGGTAAATTGGCAAAGGAAATTAGTGAATTAGAGAACGAAATAGCTATGCTTGGGTTTTCTGATTTTTATGACCAGAAAGTCGTTAACAGCAAAGGGATAGAGAAAGAGCTGGAATTAGCCAGACGGAAGGCGCAGATGGAAAAGTTTGAGGCAATCCGTACTGGTAACTATACTAAAAGTTCAAAAGCCGCGGCGGTTAAAGGAATTTTCAACGAAGTATACCCGAAAGAAATGAGAATGTTGGAAGCGCAATTAACCGAAGCATTGGAAAAAAATAGACAGGCGGTTATAATTGACTGGGAGCTGTTGAAAAATGACCCGGGTTTAGTTTTGATGATTATGGAAGCCAATCAGACATTGAAATTCGGATTGGCAATGCCAAAGCCTGAAGAAAAAGCCGTTAATTTTTTGAAAGAGGTTGAAAAACAAACATATAAAATCGGTAGTCTAACGGGTAAATTCGATTTTTATGTTCCCTATGCCTTAAACAAGGCTCAAGTAATAGAGCTGGTTAAAAATATAAAAACGGAACAAGCTGTAGAAAAAATAGCCGCCCTGGGAACTGTTGAGTGGGCCTCACTTTATAAAGACATCGATGACTGTATTGCCATTGCCTGCCAGATTGGAACCGAAGGAGGCAACGTTGCCCAGGGGCCGGAAGCTCTAAAGGCGGCCATGGTCTTGTTGAATACAGAAATCTTTAAAGAAGAAGCCGAAAAATATGCCGCCAATAGAGAAAACGGTGTTTATAATTTCGCCTCAAGGGATTTAGGCCACCGGCTGCAACTCATCATGGATTATCGTAAAGAACTGGCGGTCTTTGAGTAATAATGGGTAGACTAATTAAATAGGGAAAAGGGAGGCAAATCCCTTTTTGATGGAACAGTCCGGCTGAAACCAGCCGGGCTGTTTTTTTTATTTTGACAATTGCTTTTTTCTATGTTAAAATCCGAAACATCAATTAAAAAATGAAAAGACTAACTTTAATCCTATCGATTTTCGGAATGCTGGTTTATCTTATCCCGGAGGTTAAGGCGGCGGAGCCGTATCAAAAAAAATATCCTTTCAAATCGGCCATCATTCATTATGAAATAAAAGGCGAGGTGCAAAGCGGGACGGAGGAGTTGTATATTCAAGGGGTTAAAAGTTGTTCCATAAAACACATCACCATAAAGGTCCTGAACAATATTCAAAAGCAGGACTTGATGGTAATCGACGACGGAGAAAATGTATACTCGATTGATTTAAATGAAAAAACCGGCACCAAAATGGTCAGTCCATATAAGATGACTCAGGAGTTAACTCCGGAGGAAAGGGAAAAATTAGAGGAGACCGGTCTGGCCCTAGTCAAGGGAATAAGCGGGAAGCTTAACCATGAGCCGATTGGGACAGAAAATATTTTAGGCAAACCCTGCAAAATCTATAAGATTTTCGGGGTGAAAAGCTGGCAGTGGGAAGGGGTTCCTTTAAAGACAGAGATGCAGATGATGGGGAAAATTACCCAGACAGCCACCAAGATAGATGTCAACAAGGCAATTTCGGATAGCCGGTTTAAAGTACCGGCCGGGATAAAAATTAGGGATATAAGCAACGAACAGAAAAATCTGTTTGAAACTAATTTTTTGGAAGGGATAAAATAATGAACCCGAAGACATATATCAAAAAGGCAGAAGAAAAAATCAGAAAAAAGATAGGCGGGAAGAAAGCCCTTTGCGCTACTTCGGGCGGGGTAGACAGCATGACCTGCGCCGTTTTAGCCCACCGGGTGCTTAAAAATAGGCTAAAATTACTTTTTATCGACGACGGACTGATGCGCCAGGATGAAGGGAAAACGGTAAAAAAAGACCTGGCGAAATTAGGGATAAAATTGGAGATTCTTTCGGCAGAAAAACAATTCTTTTCCGCCCTAAAAGGGAAAATAGACCCGGAAGAAAAAAGAAAGGCTTTTAGAAATATTTTTTACCGAACCTTAGGAGGGGCAATTAAAAAAAATCGGGCGGAATTCTTGATACAGGGAACTATCGCCGCCGATGTAAAAGAAACCAAAGCCGGAGTTAAAACCCAGCATAATGTGCTGGAACAGATTGGTCTAAACCCAGAAAGATTCGGCTTTCAAGTTATTGAACCGTTAGTCAGCTTATACAAAGATGAGGTACGAAAAGTTGCCAGGGCTTTAGGGTTGCCGGCAAAATATTACCAGCGCATGCCTTTTCCCGGCCCGGGATTAGCCACCCGAATCGTGGGAGAGGTAACTCCAAAAAGAACGGCAGTTGTCCGCCGGGCAGTTAAAATTGTAGAGGAAGAAACAGTTCACCTTAAGCCGTTTCAGGCTTTTGCCGTCCTTTTATCTGACCGGGCTACCGGGATAATTAAAGGGAAAAGGATGTTTGGCGAGATTGTTGCCGTTCGTTCCGTTGAATCTGAAAAGGCCTTAAGGGCGGAAGCAACGAATCTTCCCTGGAAAGTCCTGAAAAAAATTCAAAAAAGAATTATCAGAGAAATCCCTTCGGTGACCAAAGTCCTATATGACCTTACCCCAAAACCCCCCAGCACGATCGAATATATCTAAAAAATAGGGAATAGTGGTAGGTTGAAGGTAATAGGGCGTAGGTTGTAGATAGTGAGACATAGGTTATAGGCAGTAGGTAGTAGGTAATAGGTGGTGGGTTAAAAGAGCTCTAATAAAAAGAGCTCTTTTTTTGTCAAAAGGAGGTTATTTATTTAGGGCAAAATGTTAGAAAAGACTTGCTAAAAATGCTATTTTTGATATAATCGGTATAAATAAATGTAAAAGGGAGGTGAAGAGAAAATGACGAAAAAAGATTGGGGAGCAACGGATATGGGTATGCAGGCAAATCTGGCGGCAATGTTAGCTTACCTCTTTGGAGTAATCAGCGGGCTGGTAATTTTTCTAATCGAAAAGAAGAATAAATATGTTCGTTTTCACGCCATGCAGTCTATTCTCTTATCGGTCGCTTTAGTGGCTATCTGGATTGTCTATTTCATTATTGCTTTGATCCCTGTGGTAGGTGTTTTAATCGCTATATTGGGACCACTCACTGGATTGGCCTCTTTGATTCTCTGGATAGTGCTTTTGATTAAAGCCTATCAGGGAGAAGAATTTAAACTGCCGATTATAGGGGATATTGCCGAAAAAAATGCCTAATTTCATTTCCCTGAACGGTTTCTATTGGGGGTTGGCAAAAAATATAACTTTAACAGGGGAGTCGTTATAAAAAACGCTTTATATCCCGAGGAAAGTAAAATCAGGGGGATGTTGGAGAGAAGTTTCTAAATGTTAAGGACCCGGGGAAAGTTAGAGGAAATCGAAGAGCAAATCCTTGCTCCTTATGCGGTCTTAAGCAAAAATGCCAGACATCAATACCGGGAGCCGCCGCCTAAAAATAGAACTTATTTCCAGCGCGATTGGCACCGGATAACCCACTGTGAAGCCTACCGCCGCCTTGATTCCAAGACACAAGTCTTTCCTTTCGGAGAAGGGGACGATGCCTCCAGGGACCGCCTTTCTCACACTCTTGAAGTAGTTCAAATCGCTACCTCTTTAGCCTCGGTATTAGGGGCGAATGAAGACCTGGTCCGGGCGATTGCCCTGGCCCATGACCTGGGACATACTCCCTTTGGACACGTCGGGGAAAATATTCTCAATACCCTGTTAAAAAAATGGGGAGGTTTTGACCATAACCGCCAGAGCCTTAAGGTTATTACACAATTGGAAGTCCGTTATCCGCAGTTTCCCGGGCTTAATTTAAGCACCGAGGTCTTGGACGGAATTCAACGCCATTCAACCGAATACGACAAAAGCAGTACCCACCTTTTGTATTTCAAAAATTATCAAAAACCATCCCTGGAAGGGCAAATTGTTTCTTTAGCGGACATCATCGCCTTCCGCTCCCATGATTTAGAAGACGGCATTAATATGGGTATTTTAAAAGAGCCGAGAGAAAAAAGAGAGCTGGAAAGATTAACTCTTTTAAGGGAAATCAGCGCTGAAATCAACCCTATATTGAAAAAATTACGATATAAGGAGGATTACGACCGGGTGCAGAAAGCGCAGCAGGCCCGCTACCTGATTAATTTTTTGATAACCGATGTTTTAAATGAAACGCAGCGGAGAATCAAAAGATTTGAGGTGAACTCACCTCTGGCGGTGCGAAAGGCGCCTGAGGATATCGTTTCTTTCAGTAAAGGCATGGAGAAAAAACTCGACCAGCTAAAAAAATATTTAGAAAAAAATTTTTATCAAAATTTCAAAATACTCCAGATGACTAAAAAAGGCAAAGACATAATCGCAAGCCTGTTCGAAACTTATAATAAAAATCCGGAGATCTTACCCGGCGGGATACAAATCGAAATAAAAAAACGCGGCCAGATGAAAAGAAAAAAAGAAGAAAAAGTTAGCCGCCGGGAAGAAACAAAAATAAGAAATATCGTAATTGCCGATTATATTGCCGGAATGACCGACCGCTACGCCATCGAGCAATATCAAAAAATATTCGAAATTGGAAAACCTGTCCTCTAGGAATTAAATGATTTTTATAAAATTTTTAACTGCAGCGGCCATAATTTTTGTAGCCGGGTTTAAATTAACGAAATTCGCGGAAATCTTAGCAAAAAAATGGAGGGTGAGCCATCATGTAATGGGTTTCATCCTTCTTTCCTTGATAACCGCTTTGCCGGAATTATGCGCCAGTTCCACCGCCGCCTATATCGGCAATTCCGATTTGGCATTAGGAAACCTTTTCGGAAGCAACGCCTTCAATATTTTTATAATCGTCATTCTCGATTTTTTAAATAAAGGCCGACCGATTGTTTTTCAGGTCGAACGGACACTCCTTTATACGGCACGATTGGGAATTATACTAACCCTTATCGCTATTGCAGGTATTGCCTTGAGCAACGGAGCGACGCCCATTTCTGCCCTTTTTGTCCGCCGATTAAATATTTTTCATATCGGCCTCTTCAGTTTAATCCTTGTCATGCTATATATCTGGGGAAACAGGAAAATTGCCAATTTCAGCCAAAGGGAGAAAAATGTTTTTCCGGACATAAAAGATAAAAAGGATGAAGTAAAATTTGCCTTAGCAAAATTTCTAAGCTCGGCGGCAGTCATTATTGCTACCGGGATTTATATTTCAAAGCTGGCTGATCAAATTTCTTTGTTTTCCTTTAAGGGGGCAATCCTCGGGGGGACTGTGGTGGGAACATTCCTTTTAGCCGTGGCGACATCTCTGCCGGAATTAGCCGTAGCCTCATCCGCAGTCAAAAAGGGATTTTACAGTATGGCCTTAGGGAATATTCTGGGGAGCAACCTGGTCAATATGCAAAGCATCTTTTGGGCGGATATCTTTTACCGGCCGGATACAATCTTCAATGCGGCCAGCCCCCTTCATATATTCAGCGGCTTTTTGGTTATTCTCCTCACTTTAATCGTTGCCCTGGGAATTATGAAACCTGTTCAAAAAAAGTTTCTAAAAATCAATCTGGTTACTTTAGCCATATTGATAACCTATCTTGGAGGGTTCTTTTTTATTTTTAAATATCGATAAAGGAGAGCAGAAATGACCGCTTACTATCTTGCCTTACTAACAGCTTTACTCTGGGGAATTGTGCCTATTTTAGAAAAGGTCGGACTGCGGCAGGCACCGCCTTTAGCGGGATTAGCGGTTCGAAGCGCCGGGGTAATTTTAGGATTGCTATTTCTTTTAATTTTTTCTCCCCCCTGGCCGGAATTGGCTAAAATGCCGCCCAAGACAATTGTGTGCCTTTTAAGCGCCGGGCTTTTAGCCAGTTTTATCGCGCAGATCGCTTTCTATCACGCTTTAAAAGTCGGCCAGGTTTCTATGGTAGTTCCTATCTCGGGCAGCTATCCTTTGATTGCTTTTATTCTGGGGATACTTATTCTCGGTGAAAAATTAACCCTGGCTAAAACATTTGGCGCCGCTTTTGTAATTGCCGGGATTTTTCTTTTGAAGTAAGTTGGCGCGGTTAAATCTTAAATACAGCTTTTTCTAATGGCCTAAAATGAAAAATAAAGATAAAAAAATAGTCGCCAACGTACTGAATAAATGCCTGGGTTATAAAAAAGGCGAGTTAGTTTTAATCATTACCGACGATAAACTTCAAGAAATGGGGGAGTTGTTCTACCAGGGCGCCTTATCTTTAGGAATAGAAACCATCCTTTTAAAAATGAAGAGCCGTTTCATCCACGGAGAAGAACCTCCCCGGCTGATCGCCGAGGCTTTAAAGAAAACCGATATCGCCCTTCTGGTTACCGAGAAATCGCTTTCTCATACCCAGGCCCGTCTTGTTGCCTCAAGAAAGTTTGGGGTGAGGATTGCCAGCCTCCCCGGAATTGATAGAAAAACATTTGCCAGAAGCTTACTAATCGATTATAATAAACTGAAGAAACAGTCACAGAAGCTGGCGGCAATCCTGACTAAAGGTAAATCGGTCCGGGTGGAAACAGATAAGGGAACAAAGGTTAATTTTTCCATTGCCGGAAGGCGAGGCCTAACCGATGACGGCCTTTATACCAAGAGGGGGGCTTTTGGCAACCTGCCGGCAGGTGAGGCCTGTATCGGGCCGATAGAAGGAACAACAAAAGGAAAACTTATAGTTGATGCCAGCTTTGCCGGATTTGGAAAAATAAAAAAACCGATTGAGATCGAAATAAAAAAAGGAAAGGCAGAAAAAATCAGTTTCGCGCCACTTCGGAATTTACTTAAACCTTTCGGGAGAAAAGCCTTGAATATTGCCGAGTTTGGCCTGGGTTTAAATCCCAAAGCAAAGGTTACCGGTAATGTCCTGGAAGACGAAAAATGTTTAAACACGGCGCATATTGCCCTGGGAAATAATCGGTTTTTCGGCGGCAAGGTAGACGCTCCCTGTCATTTAGACGGCGTTTTCTATAATCCCAGGGTTTTTGTCGACGGAAAAAGAATTCTGTAGCGGAAAGGAGGAAGAAATAATGGCAAAAAAAACAAAAGCCAAAATTCTAATAATTTTGGGTATACTGGGGATTGCCTTTATTTGCACATGGGATATTATCACCGGAAAGGCAGTTAACGATATTAGCGGGCCCAGATCAATAGCCGTTCTGGTTATTTCCGGTCTAATGCTAATTCTGGGCGTTATAAAGGCAAAAAGCAAAAATTAAAATAAAAGGGGGTAAAATTGGAAAAAAAGATTTTAAGCGTAAGTCTGCTGGTTGTAATAATCTTGGGGATAACGCCAGCTATTTATGCGCAAGACAGCGCCTTTAGCAAATTGGGCAGGGGAGCGGCAAATTCTTTGACCGGCTGGTTAGAAATTCCGAAAAATATTTATGAAATCAGCTCTACAGAAAATCCTCTCAAAGGAGTAAGCTGGGGATTAGTAAAAGGTTTGGGTTTGGGGGCCGCCCGGACGGCGATTGGACTTTATGAGGTGGTCACTTTCCCGTTTCCTCTTCCGGAAAATTATGAACCAATTATGACTCCTGAATACGTGCTTGGGCCAGAGTAAAATTTCGAGACTGACATATGTACTGGTTTGGAAAAATAGTCATAGCTCTTTTAGGGATTTGCTGGGTAGCCGCCGGTAGCATAAGCTTGTTTAACCCATGTGGGACGAAAAGATATCTGGTTCGCCTAAAAGGGGTAAATTTTCATATACTGGCTTGGTTGCCCTTGATTTCAGGAATTTTCATTTATTTAAGCTCTTACTTGAGTTCTTTGGAATGGTTTTTAAAGGTTATTGGCATTCTGGGAATTCTTAAAGGGCTTTTTTTATTGTTTGTTCAGGTGAAAACAACCCGAACCTTTTTAAATTGGTGGATAGAGTTGCCAGATGGTTTTTATCGAATCTATGGGGTTTTAGTGCTGGGTTTGGGAGGCCTGGTTATATATTCGGTGTTTTAATCAACCGAGAATGTCTGATAATATATCTTATGTTATCTTTTTGAAGCGAGCAAAATCTTTTTTCCTTCATTTCCGCTCTTTTCTTTCTTTCCTTTAATATACCACATTCCTAAAATTGAGTCAAGCTCTTTTTTTACTTTTTTTTATCCCCCTTTTTTATGCTAAACTTTTCCCCTGGTAGCCTAAAAGTCAGGGAAAGGAGTTGTTATGTCAATTTATGACACCGAAAAGGTATATTTGCCGCAGGTTAAGCTATCTGAATGGCAAAAGCAGTTTCTATATGACTTCCTAAAAATCTTTAATCGGAAATATGCGGATTTTATAAGGGATATTTGTGATGCCATTTTAAAATGGGATATTGAGAATAACCGGCCTACCTTTAATGAACATCTTAATAGGGCTTCTAAGCAAATTAGCCAAGAGTATATAAAAAGGGACTGCTTCTATTATAAAACTCAATGTAAAAAGACTTGTTTGCCCAGCCCTATTTATATTGCTTGCCGGGACTTACCTATTAAGAAAACCGGAAGGCTTCCCCAGGTTTCAGTATCACAATGGCAAGCCGAAAATCTGTATAAGTTCTTAGCTACTTTTTCTAAATCCTATGCTGATTTTGTCCGAATGTTATGCGATAATTTATCTTTGAATATTATTGAAGCTCAGGCAGAAGCAGTAGAATTTTCAAAGTCAAATAATAATATATTTAAAAATACCTTTGATAAAATTATCCATATGGAGAAATTAAGGAAAGAAACAGAAAAGCCGAATCAATGGCCAGCTAACTTTTGGACAAGGCGTTCCCTTATAAAGAAAAGTAAATCTACTTAATAGTAATATATTAATAGTAATATAGAAATAAGGTAATATCCTTATTTCTTTAAAGTGGCTTCGGATCATCTATATCAACCGAACTCCACGCATCTATCATATACTTCTTGATATACTTATAAGGAAGAAATCCATATCCATTTTGGCCCCATTTTTCAGACCAAGAGTTTTTGAACTTTATAAGCTCTTTCTTATCATCATATCCAACCGGGCAAATAGCATGCCCCCCCAAACTTTTGTCCCATATTCCTTTCATAGGAATAATACCGGTTTTAGTATTCAACATACCCTTAAAAACCTCCACCCCTATAATGCAAGGTCCCTTGAGGAATAGACTTTGTCTAAGTTCGTCTAAATGGATAATGCGCGCATAAGTTTTAATGCAAAATGTCTTGGCATCAGTTTTAGCCCCTTCCCGGGGTTCATTTATCTGATAAGGCAAATAAGGCCAGAATATCTCTTGACAAACCCCTATCTTTTGAAGCACTTGCATTGCCGCCCGGATGGTAGTTCCTTCTTCACTTGGCATACCATCAATTTTTTTACATTCATTATAAAGAAATCTGGGGGAAAGCAAGACCAATTCTTTATAATCTTTCTTTTCCTGGTATTCCTTCATTCCGGCAACCGAAGCAAACCCTACACAAGTTCCCTCATCTCCTTGATCCCTTACTGGAGACATCTTATCCGTCCAATCTACTTTAGAAGGCAATTTGACTTCTGGCAAAAATCCTTTCATTAAATAATCTCGGACATCAATCTGATCCTTTATACATCCAAATCTGCTCATTTATACCTCTCCTTCCCAAATGACAGAAAAATCATCATTATCTAAAAAATATGCCGGCATACATTTCTCAGGCGATATATTAATATCTCCAAAAAATTTCTTTTTGGATTTCTGTATCAAAGGAGAAACAAAATCAAAAATAGCACCTATAGCTGGAAATTCTTTTTGTAAAGCCCAAATAGCACATTCCGAACAGAAAAGCCATTTTTCCTGTAACTTCCTAAATATTTTCCCTAACCAAGAAAATTTAAAAGCTATTACTCCTATCCAATCATAAGAGATATTACATGTAGAAGCCGCCCAAAAAGCAACATTATGCCCTTTGATATCTCCTTCATCTTCCTCATACCCTTTATATTTAAGAATCTTGATATATCTATCAGGATATTTTTCGAATAAACTCACTATTTTTGTTTTTGGCGGAGAGACATCAACTATATACTGATTCTTTCCTATTACCGCGATATGGACATATTTTGAAGCTTCCTGGTTATATCCTTTTTTGGATTGAATCTTTTCTATTTGATTATGAAAAAAACTTTTTCCTAATCTTTTAACTGCTACAATATATCCCGATTTCAAAAATTCTTCATTTAAGACCGGATATTTACTTGTTTTATTATATGTTTCCATTTTATCTTTCTTCTCCTTCCTCTGAACCTAAAGCAATCTGAATAATGCTTCTTGTCCAATTAATTATTTCTTTACAGCAGTCCTTTCTTTGCTTTTTGTCTTTAATGTATTTACCTAAAATTTCTTTAAGGGTCTTATCAAATAACATTTAATCACCCCCGTTTTTCCTCATCCACCCCATAATTTGCTTGCTTAATGAGGCCATTTGAGTAGTTAAATTATTAAATCCATTTTGTATATTCATTTCGATTCGCTGAAAATTTTCTTTATTATGTTCATTGATTAACTGACAAGTGTCTTTTTCGACAAATGCCTTTTTGTTTTTTTCTTTATTTTCATCAAATCTTTCATAAACCCTTTTTACCTTTTTATTCGTAGTATCAATAACTTCTTCATTTGTTCGGGCAGAATTAATTGATAGTTTCCAAAGAAATCCAAATACTCCGAAAATAAAGGCCAATAATGCTATTACAATACTCCATAAAACTCCTAAAGGAATTGTCATTGATTACCCCTTTCTTAGCAATTCATATACCCTTGCATTCCACCGGCTACTGGTGAAATAGTATCGGTTTCTACCCAATCAGAATCGCCTGCTTGATTACTTGCCCTAATTCGATATTTATACGTATGCCCTGCGGCCACTGAATTATCTATATATTCAATCTCATCAGGGTTTTTCGTCGTTAACAAAGAATATGCTCCCCCATCCACTGACCTCTCAATCCTAAATTCTGTCTCTTGCGTCTCCCCTGATGAATTATCCGTCCAATCAATTCTTATATTTTCTGCATCAATAATTTGTGCGCTGGCCGGAGTTGGACTTGCCGGCGCGCTACAATAAGTAACTGATAAATACGCTTTATAAGCCGTAGAACTATGGCCGAGTGCATACCAATCTTCGTTTCCTAAAGCTATATCCCACTCAAAAGCAAAGTATGTTTCCTCTGCTGTAGCAGCCGTTTGTAATTCGGTTTTAATATCTTTGCTTTGCCAACCTATCCCCGTAGCATTGGTTAAAACGACCCCATAATTTTTTCTTTGATGGGTCTGGTGCCAATTCCAATCCGCAGTTGTAAGCGTTCCATAATCATCAACATTAAAAAGAATTGCGTTTGGGGGCCCCCCAGAATCAGTCTCTTTATATCCATAATGCCAATTAAAGCTGGCAGAAAGGATTGTCTTACCTGCAAGAGAAGATATATCAAACCGCTTATATGCTTGATATTGCAAACCCGTTTCATCTCTCCCCACAGCGATATAGGCTCCGCCACCATATACAGCCCCATTGCCGGCCCAATAAGCCTGGACAGAGCTACCATTTATGATAGTTCCGTCCCCCCCTGATACTTCATATATCGTTATTGAAGCTGACATTTTTGCCCTCTAATTAACTAACAAGTTGCTTACATCTTACAAATACGCTTAAATCCGC
>Ga0180432_10000471_pt1 | contig 65704 bp, 51 predicted proteins | sample SS_ome_10_FD_132414 | JGI IMG/M metagenome (GOLD analysis project Ga0180432, IMG submission 132414) | Hypersaline lake sediment archaeal communities from the Salton Sea, California, USA - SS_1_MS_2 metaG | ecosystem: Environmental > Aquatic > Non-marine Saline and Alkaline > Hypersaline >...
GCTTATGATGGCTTTGCTTTTCTTATAAATAAAAATCCCGTTGCCGGCTGCTTTGGCTATCTTGCAACCAGTAACCTCTACGGAACTGTTGTCAATAAGAATACCTACCATTCTACTACGTCTGTCGTCAGTGCCAATGTGGTTAAAGGTCAAATCAGATATTACTACATTTTGACAGTTTTCTGCAAAGATTATGCTACTCAAAAGAGCGTCACATTGAATCACAACTTCGTCCACACTCTCACCTGTAAGGCTGATGCCATCTTTGAGAATGACCCCCTCTGTATAAGTACCAGCTTTAACAAATACGGTGTCGCCTGCTTTAGCTTTGGCTATTGCAGATTTAATGGTCTTATATTTATCCGGCACAATAAGTGTTTTCGGCACGAATCGTTTATAAACAAATATAAAGCCGATTAATATCCCAGCTATCAAAATCACTATAACTATAAATAATTTCTTTTGCGACATTATCTTATACCTTTATCTAATCAATCATCCACTACCACTCTGTTCTACGGTATCTTTTTATTGGGGTCGTTGACTATTTTTACAGCCGTCAAATCCATGTCCCACGGGTATTTATTCCATGGACTTGAACGCATATCAAGAAGTCGCTGAAACGCATCTTCATACAAATCACCTTTTTCTATCGTATATTTATGAGACCAGAACCGTCGGCCAATAAGATAGTTACGCCCCAAATCCTCCCATGAATCAAACTTTTTCTGCAGCATTTCTGCAACCGGCATTATTCTCTCCCAGGCTTCTTCTTCACTGATATACCCAACTAAATATCCCCATCTACAAAGACAAATGTATCTGCTGTAATCCCAGCCCAAAAGGCTTTTTCCCCCAAGCTTTTTGTGATATTCCTTTGCAATCAATATCTCATTAAGTTTTTCCTTATCACTGCCCTTTTCTTCCACAAGCTTTTTGTATTGTTCCTCACTCAAGCTTTGAATATATTTACCCCAATCATCAAACATCTTGCGATGTCCATCTTTTTCAATCCTTCTAAGGCTGCCAAATAAATCATTCCTGCTTTTTACTCCCCACCATTTATCAAGAGATTTTTTCCAGCTCTCGATATTCTTTTCATTTTTATCACAGGGCAGTAATGTATTGTGACGGCAGTGATTAACTTCATTTAGAACCCCGGCACAACCGAGAGCCCAGGCCTTTGCCTCTGGCGACCAAGATTTACTTGAAAATCTGTGTTTTACGGAGTCCTTGAAGTTAATCCCGGGCATTTCTCTGCCGAGACGTTTGTAAGTTGCTTCGAGTTCTTTTAGGAATTCCTCCGGCTTCATCCACTCAACATGAGCATCGTTAAAGAGCACGTTTACGCCATCATGGCAAAACATGGGGTTATCATAAGCGATGACGTTCCCCGGATGCATTGTGTTGTTCTGCCCAGCAATATAAATATAGCTTGGCTCTGCCGAGGCCTTCGGCTTATACTTCGATATCAGGCACTTGGGCGGTAGGTCTGTTTTTTCTACTAATTCCTGAAGATTATCTGGATAATTCCCATTATGGTCAACTGAGTATAGTATGCAGCTTTTGCCTATAGAAGATAAATTGGCCCCTGATGCCATTCGGATAGCTAATTGGCGAGTTCTGCCCAGTGCCGGCATCAGAATAGCCGCACCCATAGAGGCTCCCGCAACTGAAGCGAAGCTTTGTTCTATACCCGTCCCCTGATATTGCGAGCGAAGCCCTTCACTATCGAACCAGCAATACCCACACGAAGGTTCCATACCTTCTAAAATATGTGACAGTGACGGCAGCATAAACGGTAATTTTACTCCTGCTTTTGTTGCTGCCATAGTTATCATGGGCCAGAATTGTTGTAATTTCATTAGCAATTGATTAAATTGCACCTTCGAGTTGGTATATCCGAGAGATATCAGATTGTCAGGCAACTTCGCAGTTGTCTTTCTGAATCCTTCCGTATTGCGTATGGAGTTACCTGATGAACTCATCTGCTTAAAGGCAATGTTATACAACGCCGGATTTGAAGCTATTACAACCTGCTTATCAACTATCGCCCAGCAGGGAATTAATTGCATCATCGCCAATGGCGCTATCACCCACGTATGCAAAGTCGTTCCGTCACTTTGGACCTGCGAACTTATTTGTAACATTCCATCACTTTGATTTGCTGCATACTTACCAAGAGCAGACATTGTTTTTTCAAACAAGGCCCTGTCCTTTAATTTAGCTATTACGACAGTCCCTCCCTGGGGAGATTCCATTATAACGCCGGCAGGTAATGCGTAGAAAACAATTGACCCCTCTAAACTTTCAAGCAAACCCTTGCGGATGCGGAAATTTACTTCCGACTCAAAATTCGAAATTTCCTTATTAATTTCCACGTAACCATCGTTTGGCGAGACTACTTTAATCGCCTCCATTATCGTATCGTACGCCCCCGCAATATCCCAATTGCTAGAGGCTGTGTTTACCGCCCGCCCATCGACCAAATCAAAAGTTGAAAGATTTATGGCCTTGTAATTCGCAAACAGACCTGTGCGCGGCTGTGGGACCTCTAACAACCCGTTCGTAACAATGTCACGGCCGAGGAAACCCGTCCTTACCGCAAAAGTCTTGACGTTATTTAAACCAAGTTCTTTCATTACCGTTGCTATCTTTTTTGCGGCATCTTCACCACCTTCCTGAGCCGCTATAGTCTTGATAAATCCGGCGAATTTTTCAAAATCAACACATACAGCCAACGCATCGCCGGCTCCTGATACTTTCTCGAAACACGTGGGCACTGGTTGAGACAACTGACTGGACAAACTCTTTATGGCCAGACCTTCACCATCGTTAATAGCAAACAGAAGGTAATTTCCAACCCACCCCCAGTATGCCTTGACGTCATCCGTTTCTTTAGGGCCATGCATCATAATGCCGTTGACCTTAACTTCGATGATGTCACCTTCGTCTGCCAATCCTTCCAGTTTCGTCAGCGCCGAAGCGATTTCAACTTTATGAGTGCCAGCATCTAAAATGGCGAAACCATAAATCGGTGGGCCTTCTTTGGCTTGTTTCTGTGCGGCACCAACAATAATCGGCCTTTTCAGAGCTGTTTTTGCAAAGCACATTACCGCATTGAAATCGTTAGCGTCGTTTGGCTCTGTCTGTCTCAGTTTGTTTAATAGCTCAGTCTTTATTGACTGATAAAAAGTCTGTACTCCCGCGTCGTTCCATATCTGCCCTAAAGTGGTCTTTTCAAAAGTCTCCTCTAATTCATCCGCTCCACTGGTTGCGGCGAAACCTAATGTATTTTCCGGCAGCCTCTTCACCAGTTTTTCAGCCTCCGAAATCGCAGACTTACCCATTGCCGGATTCATTAGGCCGATCAATAATAACTGTAAGAAAATTACAAGCATACTTGATTGGGTGTTAAACATAATCTTAAGACCTCCTAATATGTACCAGTTAACAATACCGCTGAACATCTCTATTTTGCTAAAACTACACAACTCTCCCCCAAATTGCAATAGTTTTAGCTGTGCCTATCAAAAATTATATCCGAGCTTGGTTATGAAATGGTGGTGTTTCTCTGCCATAGTATGTTCAATCCGTTAGTCTTCCTAGGCGTATGAACTCCTATTCTCTTAAAGCTTAATCCAGATATGGTATCATCTTTTGTTTTTAACAAAAACTTTCCAATAATCACCTGGCAGAGGGCAGGCGGGCACGGAAAGAAAATTAAAAGTAAAAAGGTAAAAGTCAAAATTGCGTATAGCTGGCGAGGCACGGCAACTCTCTCGCACTAAGTAGTTTCAAGATAGCCCACCAAAAGCGTGCTGGCGAGGCAGCAAAGATTTTGCGGGGCGGTACGATAAAATTTAATGGTAACTTATTGTTTTAAATGTACTTGTCCACGAACAAGAACCGGCTTCGCCAGAGATTTGGCCGCGACAGGCGGGAAATTTCAATCGTGAGCACTATAGCGAGAGGAGCGGTGAAATGTTGGAACGCAAAAAGGCTGGAAATAAAACAATTCCAAACCAATATCTGACTTGATTGAATTAGAGTTTTTTAAACCCAGCAAGATTATATTTATTCAATAAACCACTATCAGCCTTAACATCCTCCAGCGTCAAAACTTCGGCCTTAGTCGTAATTAAATTGAGCCTTTGCAACTTATTGCGCTGGCGCGTATTTATAACAACCGCATAAATATTTTTTTCAATTTTCACAACAAAGGCATTAAGGCCCCTACTACTTTGTAAAGCTAATGGAACTTTACTATAAATATATAACCTCCCGTCATATGACCCGGCATTTGGATTTAACTCTATATTAATACCGTCCGACGAAGCTGAAACTTTTTTCAGCTCTGCGGAGCCCATTGATATATGTAATGTCGAACCTACTATGACCGGCTGATTTTTTTTAGGCTGGGATAAACGCAATAACTTACAGCCGCCGCGGGGAGCAACTCGGCCGGCTTCAATACCATCCTGCCCGTTTTCAGCTATTCCCATGTATTTCTCGTCCCAGAAGGACCAGAGATGCACTTTTTCAGCATCAATTTTTTTTCCAGTCCACCAGGTATCTATGTTCAAATCCATCGTGTCGGAAATATCATGGTTAACTATCGCAATCGAGGCATAATTACCATAAGGCCTTTCGGCTACGAATCCTAATTGCGGGTGGCGGGGGTCAACAGCGCCTCTCATAGACCATCCTTTATCCGGTGCAGCGGGATTAATGATCTCCATCATTCGCATATCAGCAGAGCCTTTTTTAAAACGGTCACGATCATCAATTGTATCGGAGACTATGTGAGCACCGCCTAAGATGCCGACCCAGGAGTGCCAGCCTCGAACCATTTCTGAATTCCCTTTTCCGGCGTTATAACTTGCGTACGTAACATCAGGGTCATTAGCCAATACAACGGCGTTTGCCAGTGCTGAGCTAGCGGCAGTTTGAAAGTTGAACCAGAAACAGCGAGGATGTTTTGGCAGCCCGTCTGACATCAAAGAAACATTCCACCTGATAGGGGTATCCGAACCGATACGCATGGAATCTACCAGCCCTGCCAGACTGCGTTCAAAGTTACCGACACAAGCAAGGATATAGCTGTCTTCTTTCAATTCGTCACGAATAACTTCATACCACTTTCTGAAGTGCTGAAAGCGGGTCCATTTTCGGTTAACAGATTTTTTTCTCCCATAATAGTTAAAGTCAAATTTCCAGTAGCGATAACCTTGATTGTAATATTTTCGCAGTGTTTGGCGAACCCAAGCCTCACAATCAGGATTGCCAATATCCAAGTGCTTGCTGTCAATATACCAACTCTCAGGATGAATCCGGCCTCTGTTATCCTGCATTATACTCATCCAAAGTCCAGGCTTTGCACCTGCCGCTTTGATATGCTGTGCAACTGGTTGCATACCATTGGGGAACGCATCCTTATTCGGGACCCAGTCATCACCCCTAACCTGCCATTTGTCGTCTATCTGGATGACTTGGATAGGTATCAAATCACGCTGGTCTTTTACCGCATCAGCGACAGCTATTACTTTTTGCTCAGTGACCTTGTTATATGGCCCGTACCAGCTGCACCAACCAAAGACAGCACCCTTATTGGTGCGGCTTCCATGGGTTACGCTTATACACTCGTAGGCCATTTTCAAAGCATTGTGATAGTTATCGCTGATAATAAGGACTTCTTCGCTTTCCCTGGTCTCGCCGGGCTCAACATCAATATTATCCATCTGGCTTATGAGCTCAAAGCAGGTGACCTTACCGTCTTGTACGCGAAAGTTTAAAAAGACATCTGCTACGCCGGGCCCGACTGCGCTAATAACAATCCCTTTAGCCTCTTTGCATAAACCTTCGTCGCGATATAATGTAATTATGTCTTTGAAGTATCGCCATGAGCCATCTGAGTAGCGTTCGGTTTCAGTTGGAGGTATAAATGCCCTGCCAATATAAGCACCCTCTTCATTCAACTTTTTCTCACTATGCAGGTTTTTGGCCAAAGTTCCATAGCGGCGAGTAAAATAATTTGGACAGTCCAGCAGCCAACTGCCGGGATGCCCGGCACAATGAAAATCAGCCCCATCTGTTGTGCCAAGATGAAAATTAGATAAACGAACCACCTTGCTGGAATTATTTTTGAAGTATGCCCTCACTGTAAAACCATCCTCACTGGAAAGCTTACTGATACAATAGGTAAGCTGATATCCGCCACTATGGTTCCAGGTGTATTTATGATCTGCAGCTACATATCCTGCCGCTACCATACGTTCAGTTTTCTCTTCCTCCGGCACCTCAGAAGGCTTCCATTCTATTTTTTTATCTCCCTCATAAAATATCACCCTGGGCCTGCCATTTTTCAAAGTAATTTCCGAAGTCCTAAAGCCCAGCACCCCTTTAGCGGTTGTAACCTTTATGGGATGACAATACCCCGACGAAGTAAATGTTAAAATACAGCTAATATATATACAACAAAGAAAGTTTTTCATTTTGCTTTCCCTCTCTTTAAATCCCACGATTATGTTGCAAATAAAACTGCCAAAGAAAGCGCATAATACCCCTTTCGAGCCGATTTGCAAGAAAAAACACTAAAAGAGTAATTGATAAAAATTCTTCATCTGGACCTGCATTTGGCGACAGCTGTTCAAAAACAAAAAGACCGAGACTAAAACGATTCCAGAGCATTAATCAATTATCAATTAAAAGACGGCAAACACGGGGGATAATTGCCCTCGCACAACATTGCCCGCTCCAAGTTGCCAAACGAATTGAGGCATAACGAATAGGTTGGGATGAGGGACAATTTCAGGTTGTGGGCTAACAATGCGGTTATGTTTACGAAAGATATGATTTTTCCATTTGCGTGGAAGCTTCGACAACAACAATGAGGAACCGGCTCCAAAGCACAGCTCAAATTTTTTAACCTGAGTCAAAGCAGCAGGATATTATTGCCAATCCTCCTCCAAAGAAAGCCTGTCTCCGATTGCGGTTGTAAGGACTCCTCTTTCTTCCAGTGCCAAAGTGAATATATAAGTAATGATATCCCTCCTGCTGATAATACCGACGAGCTTACCCTGGGATTCAATAGGTACCCTTCGGAAGTTATTTTCCACCAAGGACGTAATAATATCCAACAGGTTGCCCTCCTCATTAAAACTAACTATATCAGTAGTCATATAATCGCGGACTTTAGCTTCCGTGTCCTGAGTTCTCAGCAAACCCCTTATGACATCCCTTTCGGTTATTATTCCGACAAGCACTTCATCTTCATCGACCACCGGCATGCCTGTAATATTGCCGTCAACCATCATTCTTATCGCATCAAATATATCAGCATCTTTTGCGATTGTCGCAACATATCTTGACATTATTTTTCCGCGGTTTACCATTATGGACTCCCGTTTTCAAATAGTTTTACTTCCGATTTTGATGTATACCAAGCTTATCGGCTTAACTAACTAACGGCTGGGCGGGCTCAACTGCCTTTTGCCGGCCTCGCTGGAGAATATATTCGTAGATTAAATCTCTTCGACTGATGATTCCAACCAATTTTCCTTTCGATGTTACAGGTACTCTTCTGAAAAAGCTACTTGCCAAACAGTTGCAAATGTCGACTAAACTTTCGTTTTCATCAAAAAAAATCGGAGGGTGCGACATAAAATCATTAACCGTTTTAGCACTCTCATCTTGTTGTCCGTAAACCAACTTTAGTACATCTTTTTCTGAAAGAATCCCCACCAAAGCCATATCATCTTCAACAACAGGAACACCTGTGATGTTGTGCTTTGACAAGAGCGATAAAGCCTGATGTATGGGGGTTTCTTTTTTTACGCCAATTACATTTGACGTCATAATGTCTTTTGCTTTGAGGCTTAAAATGTCCTTTGTTTTGAGCATTGTTTTCTCCTTATTATCCCTTTCATTGACGATATCGACAAAATAATAGGCCGCCTTTAATCTTTTGAACCACCAAGAGCACGAAGGAGGCAAAATTTTAACCGGGGATTTGTCTCGTATCGGGTGGATTGTGTTTCGAAGCATAAAAGCAAAAGAGGGTGAGAAATGCGTGGCGCCGCTGCAAATCCTTAAAATCCTCAAAAAAACATTAGCTTTTATATGCAGATTACTGTATTATATTTTGTTTTGGAGCTATTTGAGCATACTTTCAGGAAATAAGATATTTGGAGATTAAGAAGTGGTTAGTACAGGCGATATTCGCAATATAGTTCTTTTAGGGCACGGCGGAAGCGGTAAAACCTCCTTAGCAGAGGCAATTCTGCACACGACCGGTGCATCGAACCGGCTGGGCAGCGTTGACGAAAAAACAAGTATCTGCGACTACTACGAAGAAGAAAAAGAACACCAGCACTCTATCGTTTCTGCGATAGTCCACACCGCCTACAACGGTTTGACAATCAATATTATCGATACGCCGGGCTATCCCGATTTTATCGGCCCGGCCATAAAGGCGATACCGGCGGCTGAAACAGCGGTGATTGTAATCAGTGCAACAGCGGGGATTGAGACCAATACGCGAAAAATGTTCCAATTAGCGACGGCAGCGGATATGCCGCGGGTGATTGTCATAAATAAAATCGACGCTGAGAACATCGAGCTACCCGGGCTGCTGAAAAATATTCGTGAGACTTTCGGGCCGCAATGCAGATGTGCGAATCTTCCTGCCGCAGACAAAAAATCGGTGATAGACTGTATCGAGAACGAAAGCGGGGAATCGCCACTGATGGACGTCGGCCCGGCCCATACCGAACTAATCGAAAGCGTTATTGAGGCGGACGATGAGCTTATGGAAAGTTATCTGGGCGGTGAGGAAATATCCGCTGAAAAAATATCCTCGGTCTTCGTAGAGGCGTTAAAAGCCGGGACAATTACCCCTGTGGTCTTTACGAACGCGCGGGAGGAAATCGGGGTAAATGAGCTTCTCGACATTATTGTCAAATACACACCTTCACCTCTACAGGCAAAAGCGGCTTCGCTCAAAGACGGTGAGAAAACAACTGAGCTTAGGGCAGATGCATCCGGGCCGTTAGCCGGTCTTGTATTTCGTATCGGCTTTGACCCTCGGTCTAATATGAAGTTTTCGGCCATCCGTCTTTTCAGCGGCACAATCAAGTCTGACACCAACATATTTTGCAATGACGGGAAGAAAGGTATTCGGCCGGGGCACATACTGAAACCACAGGGCGGCGAAAATAAAGAAACCGAAGCCGGCACTGCAGGCGATATCATAACGTTGGCGAAAGTGGAAGAGCTGAAAATCGGGGATGTTGTTCACGACGGGAAAGCGGCAGGAAGTTTCGATATGCCGGCGGTGCCCGAACCAATGTATTCACTTGCGCTTGAGCCGGCCACGAGAGGGGACGAACAAAAAATCGGCACAGCCATCGAGAAGCTTTGTGAGGAAGACCCCTGCTTTAAGGTTTTGCGAGACCAGCAGACAAAAGAATTAGTCATCAGTGGGCTCGGTGATTTGCACCTGCGGGTGATACTCGAGAAGATGGAGAGGAATTTTAAGCTTTCGGTCAATACGAAGGAGCCGAAGATTCCTTATCGTGAGACAATTACGGCCAAGGCCGAGGGGCACTATCGGCACAAGAAACAGACGGGCGGCGCGGGACAGTTCGGCGAAGTTTATCTTCGCGTTGAGCCGGCCGAGCGGGGTTCGGAGCCTCCTCTGGATTTTAGCTGGGACATCTTCGGCGCTTCGATACCCGGTCAGTTCGAGCCGGCCGTTCACAAAGGCATTAAAGATGTAATGCAAAGCGGCGTCGTAGCGGGCTTCCCCTTACAGGATATAAAAGTTTCCGTCTATGACGGCAAACATCATCCGGTCGATTCAAAGGAAGTGGCGTTTAGGGCGGCAGGCAAGGGGGCATTTATCGACGCCGTTCAAAAGGCAAAGCCGGTCCTGCTTGAACCTATAGTGAATGTGGAAATTACGGTGCCCTCGGAGAATATGGGCGATATCACGGGCGATTTAGCTTCGAAGCGCGGCAGGGTTCAGGGGCAAGATATGCTGGCAGGTAACTTTATAGTTATCAAGGCCCGGGTGCCGCTGTCGGAAGTAACACAATATAACAGTCAATTGAAAAGCGTTACCGGCGGTCGCGGCAGCTACTCGATGGCGCTTAGCCATTATGAATTGGTGCCGTCCAACGTGCAGCAGCAGGTGGTGGCAGCATACGCAAAGAAGAAAAAAGCAGACTAAAAGGCGCTGCCCGATTCACGAGATATGAAATTTAAGCTTCAATTGCCTGGGTGAGTTTTTTCCGGTTTTTTTTGAGCCATTCGGTTTTGCGCTGAATCATCTTTAGGAAATCATATCCGCTGAGATGAGCGAAGAAGCCGGTAGCGGCTATCGGCAGGACCGCCTCGGCTATCATCGTTTCAATCATTAAATCAAGGAGCGAGCCAAGCTTGCTTTTGTCGAGCCTGATTACTCTTCGGTAGCCATCGAGAAACTGGACGAGCTTTGCCTGGTCGAGATAAGCGGGCCAATCGGCGGGGTTTGGGCGGCTGCCGACAATCGAAAACTGCAGCATTCCGTTGGCCAGGTCGGTAACGGGCGGCGCAATTTTGACCGAACCAAAATCAAGGACGGCGATAAACCTGCGATTAGCGAAGAGCATATTGCCGGGATGCCAGTCACCGTGCACAATCTGCTCGTCCCAGGAGTCAAAGCCAAGGCCGCTAACACAAATGCTGGAGTAGTTATAAAGCGTCATTAATGTCTCTCCGATTTTTTGCAATTTTTTGTTCGGCTTTGCGGTTTTCTCGGAGCCGATTGTTCTGAGGCGTCTGCGGACGTTCGAAGCATCATGGAAGCTTCGTCTTAATCCCGAGGTAAGTTCTTTGCGGCCTGCAAAGTCGGCCAGTGCCCTGTGAAATTTTGCCAGCTGCCTGCCGGTATCAATGGTTGCCTCGGCAGAGCCGTCGTAACGTGAGCCATCGATGAATTCAAACAACTCGTAAATGTGATTATCCAACTGCAGAATTGTACTGTCCTCGTCGCTTGTGGGAATAAGGGCGGCAATGGGAAAAGCTTTCTTTGCGAGGTGAGTTTGTACTGCGTGCGAAAAAGCAGCGCGGTAAAGGTCGTCTTTGCCTTTGGGCCGGCGTTTTAGTAAGAATTTGCCCCGCTCGGAGGTGATTACCATTTTGGGCGCACGCTTGCTGCCTGCAGTAAGAGGTATTAGCTGTTCAATCCCACCGACATCGTAATAGCTAAGTACCTTAACAAGCTCTTTTGAAGAAAAATGTGCACCGCCTCTTGGCATAAAACAACCGACTATTGATTAAAGATTATTGATAATTTGGGGTTTTGGGCAGTCATTTGAGCAGAAGCAGAAAAATGACCAAAAAAGATATTGCCGCCACCGCACTTAAAATCAAAACTGCAATGCGGTAGTGTGCGATAGCTTCCCGACTGAAAATATCTTCCCTCGGTTCGACTGCTTCACCTTCCTCCAATTGCTCAAAGACAGAAACATCGAATCTTTTATGTGCTCTTAGAGGCGCCTGCCCATCATAGACAGCCTTCAAGTCTGTAAGCAGTTCTTCGGCGTTGTTGTATCTGTCCTCTTTTCGCTTGGCCATCATAACTTCAATAACTTCGGAGGCCCCGGCTGATAAAGAAGTATTTATATGGTCCGGCGGAATAAGCTGCTCTCTCAAATGCTTTCTCATAACATCGGAGGGGTCATCGGCCATAAACGGGACGCGTCCGGTCACCAGGTGATAGAAAGTAGAGCCGAGTCCATAAATATCCGCCCGTCCATCGATATCGATTTCGCCTCTAATTTGTTCAGGCGCGATATAATAAGGCGTTCCGTAAGCTTTTCCTGCTTCTGTCTGTGCCGCTTCGATATCGGCTGTTTCTCTGGCCAGACCCATATCGGCAAGTTTAACTACTCCGGCTTTGTTTATCATAATATTCTTTGGTTTGATATCACGGTGAATAAGGCCGCAGGCATGGGCATGGGCGATCGCGTTGGCGACCTGAATGATGACACCCAAAGCTTCATCTTCTGGAAAGACTTTTCCCGCCGCCAAATCATCGTGCAAAGTTTTACCCTCAACATATTCCATTACAAAGTAGTGGTATCCTCCCGCTTCGCCGACGTCGATGGCCTGGACTATATTGTTGTGGTTGAGCTTTGCGGCGGCCTGGCCTTCCTTGTAAAATCTCTGGACATATTCGGGATTTTCGGTGAATCGTTTTGGCAAAACCTTTATCGCAACGATGCGGTCCAGACTAAGCTGTCTGGCCTTATAAACGATAGCCATAGCACCGGCGCCGAGCTTTCCAAGAACTTTATATCCTGGAATCTGATGCGCGGCGGCCTTGCTTTCTTTTATGTTCTTCCTTAACCTTTCGGCCTGGTTGGCCGTAACATAACCCAAATCAATCATAAGATCCTTGAGCAATATAGGATTGATTTTGCGGCGGGATTCCAGTTCCTCAAGTGAGCGATGCAGTTCGGCATCAGTGCAAAGGCCCTGCTCCAATGCAATTTTGCCGAACATCGTATCGTAATTAGTTTCGTTTGTCATAAAACCATTCTATCAAATCCGGGGTTAGACTTCGAAAAGCAAAATCGTCAACCACTGTTCCCGCACCTGAATAAGTACTCTAATAAGCTAATTATGTTTTATATCAAACCTTTGTCAAAGAAAAACTCTCAATATTTGCCTGGGCACAAAGAAACCAGCTTCGTATATAAAATCGGTTTTTTTCGTTTTTGAGTTTAGCAGTTTCTCTACAAATTGTGTCGTAATCCCAAATCTGTGTTTTTACGGTTGACTTGGCGACAAATATCGCTAAACTGGTGCTCCTTTGAGAATTAATGGGTTCAGAGCAGCTATTATAAGGAGGCCACAGGTGGCTTATAATTGCGTGGTTTTAATCAAACAAGTTCCTGATACGAAAAGGATTACCGGCCAGGCGATGAACGAGGACGGCACGGTGAACCGCGGCGCCCTTCCGGCCGTTTTCAATCCGGAAGACCTGAATGCCCTTGAACTGGCATTGACGATTAAAGAGACCTTCGGTGGGAAGGTAACGGTTATGACAATGGGTCTGCCAGCGGCGGCGTCAATTCTTCGCGAGTCGCTTTACCGCGGGGCCGATGATGCAGTATTGATAACAGACATCCGTTGTGCCGCAAGCGATACGTTGGCAACCAGCTACATTCTAAGTTGTGCGGTTGAGAAAATTGATTTTGATATCGTTCTCTGCGGCCGACAGGCAATTGACGGCGATACCGCACAGGTCGGGCCGCAATTAGCGGAAAAGCTGGGCATAACGCAGATTACATACGTCGAAGAGCTTATAGAGCTTGGCGGCAAAACCATAACTGTCCGCCGAAACATCGGTAACGGCTTTCAGCAGGTCAGAACAAAACTGCCTGTGCTGCTGACGGTAACAGGTGCGGCAAATGAGCCGAGAGTTGCCGCGGCCAAAAAAATGATGAAATATAAAAACGCGCTTGCCCCGGTTGAAGCTGAACAAATGAGCAAAACTGAAAATCCAAACGCCGATGAGACAACCATCAAGGAGCTTGCCGAACACAAATGCGATATATTAAAAGAAAAAGGCCTGCTGATTAAACAATGGGACCTGGACTTTCTCGAGGCTGATTTGAACTGGTGCGGGCGAAGCGGCTCGCCGACTAAGGTCCACCGAATTCAAAGCATCGTTCTTACCGCAAAGGAGAGCAAAGACATCGAGACCGACGAAAAGGGAATCTCAGGTTTAATACACGAATTGATTAAGGATAAGACAGTAGCCTAAAGGAATAGAGAAAATTATGATAGGCGTGAATAGAAAAGGTGAAGTTTGGGTTTTTGCCGAGCAGCACGATGGTAAATTAGAAGATACGCCAATTGAATTGATGAGCAAAGGTCGACGGCTGGCTGATACTCTCGGTGTAAAACTGGCAACTGCCGTCTTAGGCGACGGTATCGAAGCTCTCGCAACCAACCTGATACGCTACGGGGCTGATAAAGTATATATAGTCGAGCATCCGCTTCTTCGAAGTTACCAGACAAACAGCTATGCAAAAGTAATCCACGATTTGATTCATAAGTATGAGCCGCAGATAGTTCTTTACGGAGCAACAATTGCAGGTCGGGATTTGGCCCCTCGTATTGCAAGCTGTACCAAGGCGGGTCTTACCGCCGACTGCACCGACCTTCAAATCGGCGACCATACAACCGCCAACAAGGGCGAGACCTACAAAAATTTACTTTTTCAGATAAGGCCTGCCTTCGGCGGAAACATCATCGCGACTATTATAAATTACGACCGCTGGCCACAAATGGCAACGGTGCGTGAAGGTGTGATGCCGCCTCCTGAGCCAGATGCGGCTCGCAAAGGTGAAATTGTCCGGGAGAAGGCACAGTTATCACAGCAGGATTTGCCGCTGGAGATTATCGCCGAACAAAAGCGTCCCAAAAAGGTCAACCTCAAATCCGCAAGAATAATTGTTGCCGGCGGAGCGGGTGTAGGCAGTAAGGAAAATTTTCGGCTCATCTGGGATTTGGCCAATTGTCTCGGAGCGGCCCCGGCAGCAACAAGGGCAGCGGTTGATTTAGGGTTTATCGACCATGACCATCAGGTCGGCCAAACCGGCACGACCGTTCGGCCTGTTTTGTATATTGCGGCCGGAATCAGCGGTGCAATCCAACATCAGGCCGGTATGAACCAAAGCCAAAAAATTATCGCTATAAATAACGACCAGGATGCGCCCATATTCCAGATTGCACACTACAAGCTGCTCGGCGACCTAAATGAAATTGTGCCGAAAATGATAAAAGCAATTAAAGAAAAAGGTGTAAAGGAAAATTAGCAGTGGAAATTGTAGATTACGCAGTTAAAAATAAAAAGGAACAGTCAGAAAGACGGAAGTAGTTATGGCGAATTTCTACACAGATAACGACGATATACAATTTTTGTTCAGGCATACAGAGCCCGGCAAATCAGCGGCAATTTGTGAAGAGGGCTTTAAGTTTGCGAGCGAATTCGATTCCGCACCGGCTGATGCGGCCGAAGCGGTGCAAAATTATGATTTAGTACTTGATTCATTAGGACAGTTATGTGGTGATTTCATTGCTGAGCGTGCTGAAGACGTTGACCGCGAGGGCAACAGCCTCAACGAAGACGGTTCGGTAATTTATTCGAAAGGCATCTCCGAATCTCTCGAACAGCTCGCCAAGGCAGATGTAATGGGATTCACTTTGCCGCACAGATTCGGTGGTTTGAACTTTCCAAATCTCATTTACACGATGGCCATCGAGATGGTCTCTCGGGCAGATGCTTCCCTTATGAACATATTCGGCCTGCAGGGGATAGCCGAGACAATTAACGCCTTCGCATCGGAAGAAATCAAAAAGAAATACTTATATGACTTTTCGGCAGGGAAAGTAACGGGCGCTATGGTGCTGACCGAACCGGATGCAGGTTCTGATTTGCAGTCTGTCAAGTTGCGTGCATTTCAGGACGACGACGGCAGTTGGTTTCTGCACGGGGTCAAAAGGTTTATCACCAACGGCTGCGGTGAAGTTCTGCTGGTATTGGCCCGCAGTGAGCCGGACAGGGCCGGAGGGCTGGGGTTGAGTTTATTTGTATGTGACAGAGAGCCAACCGTCCATATTCGCCGTCTGGAAGATAAATTAGGTATTCACGGCTCTCCAACATGCGAGATATTCTTTGATAATACGCCCTGTCAGATAATCGGCGAACGTCAACGCGGTCTTGTAACATACGTTATGAGTCTGATGAACGGCGCCCGCCTTGGAATTGCGGCCCAATCGGTCGGTATTGCCGAAGCAGCTTACCGAGTTGCCCGTGATTATGCCGCCAGCAGGGTTCAATTTGGTGCGGCTATTGAAAAGCTTCCGGCCGTTCGGGACATGCTGATTAATATGAAGATTGCCATCGAAGCCGGCCGAGCACTTCTGTATGAGACATCGCGCGTAGTGGATATGGAAATCGGCTATGCCAAACGTCTTGAAGCCAATCCGCCGGAAGATAAAGCCCAAGCAAAACAACTCAAAAATGAGTCGCGAAAATATAAACGGTATGCCGGGATGCTGACGCCGATGAGTAAATATTACTGTTCGGAGATGTGTAACACAATCGCTTACGATTCGATTCAGGTACTCGGCGGCAGCGGATATATGAGGGACTATGCCTGCGAGCGTCACGCACGCGATGCCAGGATTACAACCATTTATGAAGGGACAAGTCAACTGCAGGTAGTTGCTGCGGTCCGTGGGGTCTGCAGCGGTACAGCCGAAAAATTTATGGCCGAGTTGGCTGAGGAAAATTACTGCGACGATTTGAAAGATTTACTGGAAAAGCTTGTCGAAGGAAGAGAACTATTAAAAAGCTCGGTTGCCTTTGTGAAAGAACAGGGCAACGAATATATGGATCTTTACGGTAGAGCGGTGGTTGATATTGCAATAGATTTAATTAATGGTTATCTTTTTTGCGGTCAGGCCAGTACGAAAGTTGAGATGGAGGTTGCAGCAAATGACGATTCGGGCGAAAGCATCCAAATGAAAGAACGCAAGGCAATGATTGCCCGCAGATTCATCAGCAAAAACGTACCAAAGATAACAGCATTGTCAGAGATGATTTGCAGTGGGGATAAATCAACATTTACCGATTACGAGGCCCTGATTGGGCCGGTGCCCACCGAATAAAGAGGTGATTTATGCTTCGGGCAGTTATATTCGATTTCGACGGAGTAATAACAGATTCCGAAATTCTGCATCTTCGCAGCTTTAATAATGTGCTTGGCCAGTACGGCATCGAGATAACAAGAGATGATTATTACAAAAAATACCTCGGCTCAACCGACCTTGACTGCTTCAAGCAGCTTCGCACTGAAGGGAAACTTAACCTCTATGATGAGGAAATTGGAAATCTCATAAAGCAAAAAAACGAGGACTTCGAAAATCTTGCAAAAAACGAAGGCAGGTTAATCGACGGGGTAAAGGGCTTTCTGCAGAAGCTCAAGCAAAACAATATTACAATGGCGATATATTCAGGGTCACTTCTTACAGAGATTATGCTGGTTTTGGAAGAGGCCAGCCTGCAGAGGTTCTTTGATGTTATAGTTTCCGCTGAGCAGGTACGAACAGGTAAACCTGACCCGGAGGGCTTTTTGCTGGCCCTTCAAAAACTCAACAAAAAACGCAATGCACCAATATTGGCCGAGCATTGTGTTGTGATAGAAGATTCCTACTGGGGCCTCGCGGCAGCCAAGGCGGCTGGGATGCACACCGTTGCAGTGACAAACTCCTATGACGCTGAAGAGCTGAAACTTGGTGAAAAAATCGTAGCGCACTTAAATGAACTGGAAATAAGCGATTTGCAGAAGCTTTGTGACTGATTGCAGAAGTGATTTATTCTCCTGCCGAGTTGTTTCATTTTCCATAGACCAGGCCGCCGGGACCGACGATTTGAGCTTCAGCCGCCCTGCCGCTCTTTAGGTTATACTTAATCCCATCAACCTGGACACCATTTAAGAGACACGGTTGAGTGCCATCACTCCAGGCCGTGATTAAAGATTTATTTGCATCGAAAAAAAATGTGTCACCTTCAAAGTCAATATCCTCTTCTGTGTAACTGGTTCCGCCTGAAGCCTTAAGGGTTGAAAGTTCATTTTTGCCCTCAGCAGTCTCGTAAAGAAGGGCCTCTATGTGACTTGCGGTGGCTGTGATTTGTTGGCCGTACCTGTCCTGTTCGACAGGAAAATAATCAATGAGGATTTGCTCGTTTTTCGCATCAGCGATAACCCGATTCGCCTGGAAAAAATAATCCAGAGTTTCAAAGTTTCGCACCACTGCGACGCACTTTTTCTGCAGACTGAACTTATTTGCTCTGGGTTTTGAGTCGGTGATTTTGGAATTATCTACCGCTATTACACCGGGCCCCCCTGCAGAGAAGGCCTGCTCATTCGAGTCAAAGTCAAACTGAAGACATCTGAGCTTGGTAAAGCCAAGCAGTTTCGCCCCCGCCCATTTTGAAGTATCAAGCTGAACGACCCCGCCGCTGGCAGTTACATGTTCAATGCCCGGTGCCGGGGAGGCGGTTTGATTATCGTCTTCGGATAATTTTACAAAGATTTTCTGTGCCGAAAGCTTACGCTCGGCTTTGATATTTTGGTCTGTTTCACTTATCGTTCCGAGACAATCACCCCGGAGAAGAACCTCTTCGGAAATTGAGCAATAATCAATCCGGCGTGCAGCGAGAGTTGCCCGGTCATCGGAGTCGCCGAAATTTTCAAGCCCCCTGCCACCGGTTACGGTTGACTCGTCATCCAGTTCGGCGGCTTTCGCTGGTGTCTCGTCCATTGGTGTAACAACAATACCACCATCACAGGTTACAACGATATCAACAGGCTGTTCGGGCAGACTTGCTGTTGGCTCTTGTGGTTTTGCGGGAGTTGTTTTGCTTTGAGCCGGGGCAGGGTCTAAATGCGTAGTTGCCTGCGGGTCCGGGGCTGTACTGTCGGCGCCGATGGTTTTAGTTTCACTGGATTTATCACTGATATTGTTAATAGCAAATTCATCGGCGAAAATCAGGTACTCCGGGCCATTTATAAGAACGTTTTTTCTGAATAAAAAACTGTAGTACTGAACATCGCTCTGCCCGGCTGTTTGTTCTGCAGGTTCACCGGATTTTGGTGAGACTTGAGTTTTTTGAGAGTCATCAGCGGCAACAGGCAAGTCAGGAGACGGTGTTCCGGCACGAGCAGCGGCATCGATGGGGCTGTCGGAGTCTGTCCTGGATGGTGGAAGAAAAGACGGGCCCGAAGTTCTCAGCAGCAGTTTGTCCAGATGAAATATCTCAAGGTATTCGAGCCGATAGGCCTGATTATTATAGACAAGCTCCATCCCTTTGCCGAGCATTTGTGCATCTTCTGTGACGAGTTTGACCGGCCCTTCCGTTGAAATTTGCGACCTGTCACTTATAAAGACAATATTGTCGAGGTAAATAAAAGTTTCTTTGATGCTGCTGGACGGCTCGGGCAAAATGTGGATAACTACATTTTCGGTGAGTGTCGCATCCTTTGGAGTGGTTTTGCCGGCAGATGTTTCGACCTGAACATTTCCATGAGCAGCATTGATGAAACATTTGAATTTGGGGCGGTAAAAAATCATAAAGGGCTTTTCAAGCTTCCATTCATTTCCCTGCTTGTGAAGAAGTTTTTCGAACCCAAATTCTCTGTCTGCATCTTTGAATACGGCAAGCTCGACTTTGCCTACTCCAACGTCGCCTACCATCCCGACATTACCGTCGAAGCCCCCAGTGACGGCAACCAATTCATCCGCCTTTTCTATTTTAATTTCAGGTGTTTTGTTCAGCCGGTTTACAAGCAGATATATTACAAACACTGCCAGCAGGGAAATAAGCCAAACATAAATTTTTCTCGATTTAAGAGCCATATCAAGAACTCTGAATTACGGTTTCAAGGCATATATTTTTTAACAAGTTCCCGCCATTTTCCGTTATTTTTCAGTATATATTCTATTACTTCCCGCACCGCACCTTTGCCGCCGGGCCGGGCGGTTACATAATCAGCATACTGTTTAACCTCGTCAACAGCATTGGCAACAGCTGCTCCAAAGCCTACATATTTTATTGCCCGCAAATCCATCAAATCATCACCAACAAAAGCAGTTTGTTCGGCACTTATGCCAAGCTGTTCAAGAAGTTCCTTGAGCGTCGATAGTTTATCATGACAATCCTGAATGCAATGGTCAATCTCAAGCTGCTGGGCCCGATGTCTTGTGGGCTGCGACAATCTGCCACTCAAAAAAACGATTTTGAGCCCCGCCCTTTTCCACATTCTAATTCCATGGCCATCGAATACGTTGAAACCTTTGCTTTCGCTGCCGTCTTCGTTGATTATTACGGTCCCATCAGTCAAAACCCCATCGACATCGAGCACCAGCAATTGTATATCTGCAAGATTTGTATCTGCCTTCTTTGGCATTTGTTTTTAATCCCAATTAATATAGAGCCGCCGGCAGCCTGTGCAGCGCGGCAAAAGCATCAGCCGGTTCAGCCGACAACTTTTATTGTTACAATATCCTGAACATCAATTAAGCCGACTGGCTTATCGTCGGCATCAACAACCGGCAGTTCATCGATTCTGAATTTATGGAAAATAGCGGTTGCTTCGGCGGCAAGTGCATCAAGCCTTATTTTTTTGCAATTTTCGGTCATAATATCGCCGGTTTTGAACTCGAAAGCTTCCCGTCCTTGCTTTGTGATGAGGCGTCGAATATCTGCATCGGTAATTATACCAGCTAATTTGTCGTCCTTATCAACAACCATCACGGCCCCGTGGCGTTTTACGTCGCCGGTTTTTTGAAGCATTTGCTTTACAGTATCGCCTGCTCCGGCAATGGGCAACTTTTCGCCGGGTTTGAACATCATTGACTGTTCAACGGTCATTAATTTTGAGCCGAGCGAGCCGCCTGGATGGTACCTGACATAGTCTTCAACGCTGAAATTACGTGCCTTCATAATAGTAAGGGCAAGTGAATCGCCGATAGCCAGCATACAGGTGGTAGAAACACTTGGTGCGACACCAAGAGGACAGGCTTCAGTCATTTCGCCCATACATAAAACCACATCGCTGTGTTTACTCAGAGTCGAATTTATATCGCCGGTGACTGCGATAAGTTTAATCTGAAGCTGCTTGACGAGGTTAATCAGACGGGTAATCTCATCCGTCTCGCCTCCATGGCTTAGAACAATCACTATGTCGTTTTTGCGCAGTCTTCCCAAGTCTCCGTGGACGGCCTCGGCCGGATGAAGAAAATGGCTCGGCGTGCCGGTGGATGCCAAAGTTGCGCTTATTTTGCGCCCGATGATGCCTGCTTTACCGATGCCGCTGACTATTACCGAGCCTGTACAGTTACACATCATCTCTGCGGCCTCGGCAAACGACTTATCAACAATCGGTATTACAGACTTTATCGCTTCAGCTTCGCTTTCTATTACTTTGCGTGCATAATCAAGGTCGAACTCCATTTGTTTTGACTCCTCAATATTTATACTAAAAAGCCGTTAATAGTATTAACCAAGCGACGGACCACGTCAAGCGTAAATATGCTTGGCGTAGTAGCTGTGATAAATTACGAAAACAAAACCGGCCCGGTATTCGGTTTTGCCGGGCAGCTTTGAGACTATAACTTTACTACACTGCCTCGTTCGTTGTAACAAACCAGGCTGTGTTTTTCTCCGGTATAATTTGGAGTAGAATGGACAATCACACGCTTTTCACTGACGTGCTCCAAATGTGCAATTACATTTCTCTTTTCGTTCTGCAGATAGTCGGCCACCTCCGGCGAAACAAGCAGTTCAACCTTCTTGATTTGCTCTTTTGCAGCCGAGAGATTTAACAATCGAATAATCTCAATAGCTAAAGATTCATGGCTTTTAATATAACCTGAACCGGCACAATACGGACAAGCCAGATATGTGCTTGACTGCAAAGAAGGCCGCATTCTCTGCCGGGTCATCTCGACGACACCGAATCTGCTTATCCTCAATATTTTCGACCGAGCACGGTCGGCCCTGGCGGCAGTACGAAAAACCTTTTCGACATCTCTGCGATGTTTGTCGCTGCGCATATCAATAAAATCACAAACTATCAATCCGCCAAGATCCCGAAGTCTGAGCTGGCGTGCGATTTCGGCAGCTGCCTCTTGGTTGATTTTGTAAGCGGTCTCTTCCGCACTTTTCTTTTTTCGGTAGCGTCCGCTGTTGACATCAATAGAGACCAATGCTTCTGTCTGCTCTATTACAATTGAACCGCCGCCTTTAAGCTTTACGGTACGTGATTGCACTTTAGTAATTTCATCCTCGATTTTATACTTGTGGAACAGCGGGACTTTACCGTCATAATACGTAACCCTTCGTCTGAAGCGAGGGTATGCCTGCGAAAGAAAATCCCTGATTTTGCGAACCACAGTTTCCGAATCACAGATTATTTTGCTTATCTTGCTGTTAAAAACATCCCTCAAGGTTCGAATGACCAGACTCGATTCCTGATAAATTTCACTGGGGGCTTCATCCTTTTCCATTCGCTTTCCAATAGCTTTCCATAACCGCTCAAGGTATCTGAGGTCATTTTGAATATCTTTTTTTGAGCATCCCTGGCCAGCTGTTCTTATAATAAAGCCCATACTTTTTGGCGGTTCACTTTCATCAAGAATCTGCCTGAGTCTTTTTCGCTCATCAACATCTTCAATCTTGTGCGAGACGCCCTGTCTTCGCATCCAAGGCATCATAACCAAATACTTGCCCGGCAGAGAAAGGTATGTACTCAGTGTCGGTCCCTTGGTCTTTACGCCTTCCTTGGTTACCTGTACGACAACTTCATCGCCCTTACGAAGACATTTCTGGATAGGCAATCTTTCTTTGAGCGCTTTTCTTCGCCCGACTTTTTCCGTATCTCTACGGCCGGCCATAGAAAAATACCTTGGGTGAAGGTCGCTGATGTGAAGAAATCCGTTTTTGCTTAAGCCAAAGTCTATAAATGCCGCCTGTATGCTGGATTCAACATTTACCACTCTGCCTTTGTAAATATTACCAACATAGTTATTCAAACTCGACCTTTCCACATACAACTCTTCAAGCAAACCGTTCTCAACCACCGCTATTCTGCACTCTTCGCTTTCAGCCACATTTATAAGCATCTCTCTTGCCATCGCTTTATCCTCAACAACAAAGTGCACAAGTGTAAAAGTTCACCGATAAACTGCAGCTTGTGCTCTTATCAATTTATACTACTGCCATTGCACATTAGTGCGCCTGACAGGTGCCGCCAACTTATCCACATCCAACTGGAGTAACGTTAAAATCTCATCAATTCGTATCGAGCCAGCTGAAGAGATTTTACATTCAACCACAACGCCTTTATCATCAAGTTCAACCGACTTCAAAAAACCCCTGACATTCAAATCGCGGGTATTGCCCCTTGCATCTATTCGCCGCTGGAGCTTAAGCTCTTTGCTTTCCAGCAGGCGTTCAATATTGGTCTTTAAGTCATCATTAAGATATTCAGGTCTGACCGCCAGTACATAAGTAGCGCCTCTCGGCTGAGGCGATGTTTTTGCTTCTGAGACATCAACCCCAAGCAGTTCCAAGCCATCAGGCAGTTGGCCGGACAGCTCGGCCTTGAAAGCTTCGGCATCGAAAATTGACGATTGACTATCGCCCCTGTCCGGGCTGGGGCCACCAAACACATTACTTCGCGTTTGGGGAACCGGGCTTTCTACGCAAAGAGATAATAAATCATCATCAGATTCAACGCCTACACTTCTGGGCAAAGGTAATGACAGTTTCGGACGCGGGTTAAATCCCTGACTGTGTCGGACTTTTACCCCTGCCCTTGCGCAGGCCCGCTGAAAAACCTTAACGGTTTCAATATGCGATAGAAACCTCAGATTACCCCGAATTCTGAACTTAATTAATACCAACATCGTTTCCTCAAGGTCTGCAGATAACGGACATCCGGCCGCCGCAGTCGGTTATTTTGTCAGAGACGGCAATCAGTACCTACTATTTTGGTATTATGCTTATATCCTTTATAAAATCAAGGTTTTTTCCTATCCCCTGTTTTTTGAGGGATACAATTGTGGGTTTAATCTATCTTTGTGCCAGTAGCTCTACCATCGGTATCAAGGATAAATGCGGTCTTACCGAATCAAATCATTACAGCCCCATATTGTATTCTGAAACTATTCTCCGAGGTGGCGGACGATGCCGTATTTGCGAAGCACTACCAGGTCTGCTTTTCTGGCTTGCTGGTCCTGCTGCGATTTGTAATCGACGTCCATAACTTCAACAAAGTCTGCTGTGTAGTCTTTCAGCACGCCGCAATATTCAAATATTTCATCGCCCTGGAGTAACTCAAGCACAACCCTGTTTCCGATGTATCTTTCCAGTAAAGGCTCGAAAGAAGTTCCTGTCGAGCCTATTAACTCCTGCTTCATCCGGGTAACGTATTTATCCTGAGAAGTCAGGACGGCCCCGCCCGGTGTAGCTCTCTTGGCATGGCTGATTAACATATTTAGCACTTCGGTCACCGAATCTCTTACTGTTTTAAAGACGTTTTTAATTTTTCTTGCAATTCTTCGGGCAAGTGCCGGGTGATAGGTCTTTTTTAATTCCTTTTCCCTCTGTTTTTTATTACTTTCGCTCAACTGGTCGTGGTAGCGAAACAGGGCCAAAATGTTAGAATACTCAGACTTATAGAGAATATAGCTTGTCTCGTCGTGCCCGTCTTCATCTTTATGCTTTTCGGGATAAATGAATTCCAGGCCGGTATTCTCCACTCGCAATTTACCCCAGATTGTCCTGCCGTCTGTTGTCTGAAGAGTTACCATATTCCGCTCAAAATCTTTCAGACATTTGTCCCTGCTTGTCCTTCTGACAAAAGCGGCGACAAACGTGGCCAGGACGATAAAAATAATAGTTATAGTTGTAGAAGTCATAACAGATTTCTCTTTAAGACCAATCCCTGTTTAACTTTGCTGTTGTGGCGCAAACATATCATCATCGCAATTATTGTATCGGCCCGAATTGCTTCTGTCAAATCAACAAATCCTGCTGGCTCAACGCTGCTGTCTGGTTCCATGGTAAGTAGTTAGAACATACTCAAATTTCTTTGCCGAGGCCGGCTTCAATGTAAGGGTGAATTTGACAGTGTCTTTATCATCCTTTTCGTATTTTCCGAAATCACCGGTCTTTTTCAGCTTCCAATAAGAAGTACCGAAGTTGCGCTTGATTTCCACCTTGATTGGGATGTCCCGCGTGTTTCTAACCTCAATTTTGAATTTGCGGATTTCATCCCAACCGGAAATGTTGCCCTTGTGGTCAAAATCATAGTTGTCCGTGGCAAAATCCATAAGCTTCGCCTCAACAACAACATCAGCGACAGGCCCGAGGTTAAGCTCGACATCCTCATCGACGGGAATATATTTGAAAGACGATTGGCCGGTGTAAGATAAATGGCGCTGGGCATCAGCACCTCTGTAAACTTTCAACATTCCGCCGGGAATGGGTGTATCACCCAAATTGTGCTTTTCATCATTTTTGAAACTTAGGAACCGCATAACCGAATTGCCATAGCGCTGCTGCTCATATTTATACAGATTGACCACCGGCACATCTTCAACGTCAAAGCTAATCAGCCGTTTCGACCAGCCGGTAGGAATTGTCTCGGTCCCTTCAATCGTATAAAGAAAATACTCGCTAAGGCCCTCCTTTTTGATTTCCTTCGGCCTATACGCTATTTCAGCTGCTGCTGGCCTGTCAAAGTACGCCATTCTTCTTTTGGCTTCTTCAAGCTCGAGTGGCGGCATTCCTTTAGGCAGTATTACTCCCGGCCTGCCGTAAGGATACTGCCTGCGTGCAAGGTCAGCAATCCGGTCAAGGATATGGACTTTGCCGACAATCAGTCGAGTTTGAGCGTTTTCATAGTCTTCGCCGCTATTGTTGGTTACCCTGACATAGCCTTGCAAACGCATCTTCTTTTCATCCTCGGTCAGCGTTCCCATATAGAACGCCCGCCAGGAAAGGCCGCTGGTCAGATACGAAATCTCGACCGGGACATTGCCCTTTACGCCGCTTTTGATGTTCCACAGGCCGAGGTTTCTTACCCTCGGCGGAAAGGTCAAATCAGCAATGTCGATTTTGTCGGCGTCCGTCTTTGGCAGCATCTCCAGACTGGTCGGGTCAATCAGGGTATTGGCCCAGGAAAACTGCAGCTTATTTGCACCTTCTTTCAGCGTAAGGCCCCTGCTTTCACGCACCAAAGTCATATCCGCCGAATTATAGATAGTAAGCTGTACGGTATCGCGAGTTGGTAATGTAACCAAATCGACTTTGGCCTGACCAACCGAAACCATCGCAACAATTATAACTAACACCGAAATTAAACGTTTCATTTTGCTGCTCCTTTAATTTGAAAGGTTTTGTTGTTTTATCTGTTTCTTCACGGCCTAATATTCCGGCGGTGATAATGCATCTTCAGTTGCTTTGTCGCCTGGCCGGATTTGCCGCGGGCAGGCAATGTTATCTCAAATTCAAGGGTATGGGCATCTTTTTTGACATACTCCATATTGCATTTTTCCATATCCCACTGGCCGGGTATGTGCTGTATCATCGTAAGTATGGCGGGGTTGTCCTTGAAGTTTTCAATCTTTGCAACAATCTCTTCATCGGTATCATAGAGAACGATTTGTGTCCTTTTATTGTTGTATCTTACGTTGATTCTTTTGTCCGTCATTTTTCGCTGCGTTACGACAATGTCGCGACTGTCGCCGATATAAAGTTCGGTTTTTTCGCCGACCGGCACCAGTGCTGTTACATCCTCACCTAAAAAGATGGTGCTTTTTTGTCCATCATCCTGAAAGAGTCTTGCCTTGCCGCCCCACAGGGCAAATTCACCTAATCCGCTTTCGGTGTTATTTACAATTCGATAGCTGACCGGTATGCCGACATTTTTATTTTCGAGCTTTTCCGGATCCCACGGCAGCTTGGCCGCATCGAACGTCCATATTTTCGTAATAGGTACTTTCGGCTTCTTTAGAAACAGCATCTGCTTTGTTTCCTCGTGTTTGACGCCCTGCTCGAATGTCTCGCCGTAATCCAGCAGCACATGTGCCCTGTCGAAATCCTCGCCTGAGAAGTTACGCAGCACAAGAAAGCTGGTCAAATCGACGGCAGTCTCGGCCTTGTCGGCGATGGCCTTGTAAGTTATCAGCCGGTCGATATTGCGCAGCAGATAGCTGATTCGAACCGTCTCGGCATAGTCACCGTCACTGCTGATTTCCCAAACAAGGGCCGCCTCAGCAGGAGGATAACTTACATTAAGCAGCGTTACCTTCTCCGGATGGTCGAGAGCAGCTAATCGAATCGAATCGGCATCGATGCTGACGCCCTTCCAGGAAAAATCCACCTTGTTAAGACCCTTCTGCAGCGTAAGCACACGCTCTTCCTCAATCAATGTAAACTGGGGATGGTCCAATCGAATCACAGTCGCAGCCCGCTCGGGTAACGCTACCAGTTTAATCCTTGCCTGTGCGATTGTGCCGCCGATAAGCAGCAATACAATCGCCGTTAGTGCTTTTCTTTTGCCGTTCATAATTAAATCTCCTTAAAATAATTGACACAATTTTAATTTTTTATTTGCCCTGTTTAGCAGGATTAGACACCCTGCCCATAAACAGTATGCTGCCGGAGTTGTTATCTTTAATCACAAATATAAAAGGATGGTCGGCGCGAAATACCGGCGGTGGAGCCGGTACGGCTGTAAGTTTCATTACAACACCGGTGGCTGCAGCTGCCTCTGTGCCTTCCTCATTTACCTCGACAAACGCCTTATGAATCACTGCTGATATGAAAAGGTCTCTCTTGCCATTCATCCCGGAAAAATCAACCGCTCCTGAAAAAGCGTCCGGCATACCCATAGCAGCAAGCATCTCGGCCATACCAAATTTCGAAGTCATTTTGAACTTCGGCAAATAAACCATGACTTCCCGCTTGTGCAGTCTCTTTGTCCATTCGGCCAGCCTTTCCGGCGTAAGGGAGCTTTCCAGTTCCGCCAGACCGTCAACTTCTTCAGGCAGAAGCACTACCATACTTAACTCTTCACCTTTATAAGGCAGTTCAAGAATCTGCAGCTTCTCTTTTTGAGCGTATTTAAATTCCTCCTTTTGATACATCATCGCTGCCTCTTCACTTCTTTCTTTGCTGATATGAAAAGGAGCGGGCTTTGTATTCTTTTCCTCAAACTTACTTGCCCAGTCACCCTTAAAGTAAATAGCATTTGTCAAGACCAGCCGGGTAAGGGCACCAAGAACGCCGGGCTTGATAAGCTCCTTGATTTTGTCTTTTGTTTTTTCCTCCACCCAGGCATTTATGGTTTTGCGTACTTTTTCTGTCTGTCTGACAAAGTCAACTTCCTTAAGACCGGCCCCGTAGTTTTTCTCCGTCAACTCCAGAAACGGCTTTAGAAAGCCATATCCCTTCTGTCCCCAGAGCGCGTTGGCAACACTAAGCTCGTAGTTGCCTTTTTTGCCGGCTGCATTCAGCTGCTTTTCCAGCGTTCCGAACGCCGGATGCAAGCGTTCCTGTGGTAAGCTAAAGTGTAGTGTTTTAGCCATTTGCTTTTCCGTCTCGCCCCTTGCGCCTGCATACGTCATAGCCAGGGCTGTCGATATGCTGTAAGGCGAGAAAAACAGGTTGCCACCGGCCTCTTTAACTGCCGGTTCATCCCTGAGCTTTGCATAAAGGTCAAGTGCAAAGCCGCTATTGCCCACAACAACAGTATTGACATCTTCCTCGGGGAGCCATTCTTTGCTCTGTGCCTTTACCGCTGACAGTGAGCCAGCCAATATCCCCAACATAATCACAGTAAATGCAAAATGCCGTTTCATAATATTATACTCCTGTTATTGATTAACCTGCTCTTGCCGCGTGCCGTGATAGGTCGTAACCGTATATGTAAATTCCCGCTTCGTCCGCGGGGCGATTTTTGCCTTAAAGCGTGCGTGCGCGGCATCGTGTTTTTCGTAAGATACACCTTTGCCATCATAATGCAACGCCCAATATGCAGTGTCGAAGCCGCGGGTGATTTCAACATCAACCGGCAACAGGCGGGTGTTGGTAATTTTCATTTTCCAGCTTCGTATTTCATCCCAGCCGGCAATGTTGCCTTTGGTGTCGTAGAGGTAATTGTCCGTTCTGAAATCCATTAGTATCGGCTCGACACTGACCAGCCGGGCCCATATAAATGCACCTCTCTCGCCCTGCAGATGGGCATCTATTAAATTTTTACCAATATTGAGCATTGAGGTCATATTCTTCATCTATTACTATAGACACTTATCGTAGCCAAGTGGTTGACAAAGAACAAAAAAAATTTGCAAAAAACACACATCGCAGGTTAAATACCTACAGAAAGCCGGAATCCACCGAAAAAAAGAGGGTAATACCTGTAACTCTACGACAATAATAGGGATTCTATAAGCCCTCTAAACCTAATTAAAACCGATAATTTACACAAATTAGGAAAAATTTTGCGTGTTCCGATAATTTTTCTGTTTTTTTGCTTGACTTTAATTTAACTGTTTGGTAGGATACTTTTGGAAACCTAAGGTTGTTTAATGATTGTTGAAAGGAGAAGGATGATAAAATAGAAGAATAGGAGAGAGATATGATGAAAAAGTTTTTAGTTTTAGGGGTTGTTTTGGCTCTTTCCTCATCGGCGATGGCAGGTCTTGTGGGATTAGAGATAGTTGACCCTCTAGCTTCATATGAAGCGAGCACAACGATTACTATCGAAGTGGTAGCCAGTGAATTCGGGACTGATTTTCCCGGTGACAGCATAGGCTTTTTGGATATTGCTTCGATATCGAGTGATGGCGGCGGCGAAACCGAACCACAATACGGCACAGCTTCTTCGCCGTCATTGAATTCCGTCTTACAGCTTGGAGTCGGCGTAAGTGCCGGTGATATTGTGAACTCGGGAGGAATTTTGATAGAGGATATTCGCGGCTACATAGAACAGGGTGAGTTAACTGGTGTATCCCCCTTCCCGGCAGTTCTTTATTCGTTTGAGTTTCACGTTCCAGATTTGCCGGCATCGACCATAATCACAATTACGGTGGATGGTTTGGCCATCAAGAACCTTGGATATAATGACCCTGTGCCGGGGTATACCGGTCCGGGCGCGTTGGAAATCCATGTAATTCCTGAGCCAATCACCATTGCATTGCTCGGTCTGGGTGGACTCTTCCTGCGTCGTCGCAGATAAGACCAAGACAACAGACAAGAAGGTTAAAGAGGCAGGTCTTTTGACTTGCCTCTTTTTTTGTTTTAATCACCCAACCTAAGCTGCGGGGCATACTTATTCAAATAAACAGACACACCTAATTTACGTCAAAGGCGAGTTCGGCAAAAAGCGATGGAAAATCTTTGGCACTATTTTCGAAGCCATTATTGGTCAAACCGTACTTATTGGGACTATGAACACTTACGAGAAGCTGCTGTTGAGGACTGGGGGCAAGCCGCTCTGGATGGCAATTTGGTTAAATCTGTTTGCCGTGCAAAATATGCCGAGCGTAATGTTTAATTACGCATAGTATTAGTCTCTATTTCAAATATACAGCAATTTTGAGTGTTTGGAGCTAATATTTTTAGCGAAACTCAATATTTGCCTGCCTGTCAGTTTGGCGTATTGGCGTTGTTTTACGTGCCAAAATTGGCATAATCGGCAGTTGAAAACGCGGTTTGAGCCGAAAGCGGTTTAATTTCTGTGTTTGCAACCACCTATAATACAAGCGTTTAGGACAAAGCTGGCCGGAATCGGCAGGTGTGGGCTAAAAGCTGGTATCTGATTTGCATATCTGTTATAAATTAAGAATTACCACAGGTAATACGTATTATACCCTTAAGGTAATAAATTCCCGCGACGGGGATTGTAACTTGTTGCTTTAAAGGTACTTGCCCGCGAACAAACGGGAAATTTTAATCGTGAGCACTATAAATGTAAACTTAATGGTTCGAGCATTTAATCTTAAGGAGAGCAGTAATTATGGCAGTTAAAGAATTGGCATTCGAAACCGAGGCCCGGGCCGGTCTGCTTGCGGGCGTTGAAAAGCTTGCAGCAGCGGTCAAATCGACCCTCGGGCCGAGAGGGCGAAACGCAATTATCGATAAAAGCTGGGGCGGGCCTACCGTAACCAAAGACGGAGTAACGGTAGCAGAAGAAATCGAGCTTGTCGATAAGAACGAAAATCTCGGCGCAAAACTGGTACGAGAAGCAGCGAGCAAGACGTCAAAAATCGCCGGCGACGGGACAACAACGGCTACAGTGCTTACCGAAACGATGTTCAAAGAAGCGTATCGAAACCTCGCAGCCGGCGCAGATGCTATGGCACTTGCGCGCGGGATGCACATGGCCGCCAAAACGGTAACCGACAATCTCACCAAGCTGGCAAAACCGGTGGATATCACCAAAGCCGACGACATAATCAATATCGCTGCGGTATCAGCCAACAACGACAGAGAAATCGGCAAGATTATGGCTGATGCCTTTCAGCGGGTCGGTAAAGATGGTGTGATTACCATCGAAGAAGGCAAAAGCCTTGATACGATGGTCGATTTTGTCGAAGGTATGCAGTTCGACCGTGGGTATCTATCGCCGCATTTCGTAACCGATGTGGACAATATGGTCTGTGAACTGGAAAAGCCGTATATACTGGTTTATGAAGATAAAATCAGTAACGTAGCTAAGTTTGTGCCTCTGCTGGAAAAAGTAGCGAAAAGCAAACGGCCTTTACTGGTTATCGCCGAAGACGTTGAAAGCGAAGTGCTGGCGACACTGGTAGTCAACAAGCTCAAAGGTATCATCGCCGTCGCAGCGGTAAAGGCGCCGGGCTATGGCGACCGCCGAAAAGCGATGCTGCAGGACATCGCCATCCTTGCGGGAGCGGAGCCGATATTCAAGGACCTCGGTATTGAACTGGAAAACATCAGCGCTTCACAACTGGGACAAGCTAAAAAAGTCACTATCGACAATGATACGACGATTATTGTCGAAGGGGCCGGCAGCGGTGATGCTATCAGCGGCAGAATCAAACAAATCCAAAGTGAGATAGAAACCACCACCAGCGATTACGACAAAGAAAAACTGCAGGAACGACTGGCGAAACTAACCGGTGGTGTGGCCCAAATCAATGTCGGGGCCGCAAGTGAAGCTGAAATGAAAGAGAAAAAGGCGCGGATTGAAGATGCACTGCATTCTACGAGGGCAGCGATTGAAGAAGGTATCGTGCCGGGCGGTGGTGTGGCGCTAATGCGCTGTATCGATGCGGTGAAGAAATTGAAACTCTCCGGTGATGAGCAAACCGGGGCCGATATAGTTGCCAAGGCACTTACAATGCCCTGTTATTACATTGCCGACAACGCCGGAGCGACGGCGAACCTTGTGGTCAATAAAGTTGCACAGGGTAAAGGCGGGTTCGGCTATAACGCCGACACCGACAAATATGAAGACCTGCCGGAGGCCGGTGTCATCGACCCGGTGAAAGTAACACGAATCGCTCTGCAAAACGCAGTAAGTATAGCGGCTCTTCTTTTGACTACAGATTGTCTTGTTACCGAAAAGCCCACGGAAAAAGAAGAAGGCCCAGGCGGTATGCCCGGTGGCATGGGCGGTATGGGAGGCGGCATGGGCGGCATGGGAGGTGGAATGGGAGGTATGGGAGGTGGAATGGGCGGTATGGGTATGATGTAATGCCGTCCCAATCAACCAAAACTAAAAAGCTAATTAAAGTTGAAGGAGTTTTTAATGGCGCTACTTAAGAAGATGTCAAAAAATATAGTTTTAGTTGTGCTGGTCTTTATTATGGCGTTTGGGTTCACCTCATGCACCACTATTGAGGCCATAAATATAGAGCAGGGACAAGGTTATCTGGATGCTGAGGGCAAATGGATAGAAACCGAGCAGCAGAAAGATGCGCGAATGGCATGGTGGCGCGAGGCGAGGTTCGGAATGTTTATCCACTGGGGGCTGTATGCGGTGACAGCGGGTGAGTGGAAAGGCGAGTGGCAAAAAAATAAATACAGCGAATGGATCCAAATACACTTCAAGATTCCGGTAGAAGAATATGAGAAGCTTGCAGACAAATTCAATCCTGTCAAGTTCGATTCAGAAGAATGGGTCAAACTTGCTAAAGATGCGGGGATGAAATATATCGTGATTACCTCGAAGCACCATGACGGCTTTGCGATGTTTCATTCCAAAGCGAGCAAGTATAATATCGTTGACGCTACGGACTTCGGGCGTGACCCGATGAAAGAACTGGCGGCGGCGTGTCAAAAATACGGGCTTAAACTCTGCTTCTATTACAGTCAATCGCAGGACTGGCATGAGCCGGACGCAATTGGTAACTTCTGGGATTTCCCCGATGGATTCGAGAAAAAGCCGGGAACAAAGTGGCGTAAATGGGTCAGAACAGATTTTGAAAAATATATGGCCAGAAAAGCAAAGCCGCAAGTGCGTGAACTGCTGACCAATTACGGGCCTATCGGGCTGATATGGTACGACACGCCTATGACAATAACGAAAGGTCAGGCGACGGAATTTGTAAATCTGGTTCGCGAGCTGCAGCCGAAGTGTTTAATTAACAGCCGGATTTACGCGCGAGGAAAAAACAGAGAGGTAATGGGTGACTACGGTTCAACCGGTGACAATCGCATTCCGGGAACAAGACGTGTCGGTGACTGGGAAATGCCGGGTACCATAAACGATACATGGGGCTACAGGCAAGACGACCATAACTGGAAGAGCAGTAAAAAACTGATACGCAATCTTATCAACATCGCCAGCATGGGCGGAAATTACCTTTTGAACATCGGCCCCAAGGCCGATGGGACAATTGGGCAACCAAGCGTAGACAGGCTGCGTGCGATTGGAGAATGGATGAAGGTAAACAGCGAAAGCATCTACGGGACGGTCAACAGTCCTTTAGGTAAACTTGATTGGGGCCGATGCACGGCTAAAAGTAACAAACTGTATTTCCATGTATTCGATTGGCCCACGGACGGCAAACTGGAAGTTCCGGCAATTAAAAATAAGATTACAAAAGCATATCTGCTGGCCAACAAGAAAATGCTTAAATTTGCAAAAAGCGACGACGGCAAGATTATCATCGATGTACCTGAGGATGCGATTGATGAAGAAGCAACAGTTATTGTAATTGAATTTAAGGGTGAACTTGATTTGTGATTTGTAGAAAGGCGGATATTAAAATGATATTTATGAAAAGTATGGTAAAAAAAGGTGTACTGCTGGTATTGTTTGTATCTTTAGTGTGCAGTTCTGTTTCGTATGGAACTAATCAGCCAATAACAGGTAAATACGGCGCTTACCTGGATTCAGAAGGTGTATTGCACGAGACCGAGCAGCAGAAGGATGCGCGAATGGCATGGTGGCGCGAGGCGCGTTTCGGGATGTTCATCCACTGGGGAATTTATGCGGTGCCAGCGGGTGAGTGGAAAGGCGAGCAGGATAAAGGATTAGGTGAATGGATTCAGCTCCATTTTAAGATTCCGGTAAAAGAATATGAGAAGCTTGCGGGACAATTCAATCCGGTCAAGTACGATGCCGAAGAATGGGTGAAACTCGCTAAAGCTGCGGGGATGAAATACATCGTGATTACCTCGAAACACCATGACGGTTTTGCGATGTATCATTCAAAGGTGAGCAAGTTCAACGTAGTGGATGCCACGCCATTCGGGCGTGATGTAATAGCAGAATTGGCCCAGGCATGTAAGAAGCACGGCATTCGTCTTGGCTTCTACTACAGTCAATCGCAGGACTGGCATGAGCCGGACGCATATATGAACTACTGGGACTTTCCCGACAACCTTGACAAGTCGCCTGAGAAATATCAAAAAACCGAGAAAAGGAAAAGGCGCAGCTGGATAAGGACGACTTTTCCAAACTATATGAAGAGGAAGGGCCTGCCGCAGGTTCGTGAGATATTGACACAGTACGGTCCGATTTGTTTGATATGGTACGACACGCCGCGGTCGATAACGAAGGAGCAGAGTACGGAATTTGTAAATCAGGTGCGTCGATTGCAGCCTGATTGTCTGATAAGCAGCCGGGTTGGTCACGGTTTAGGCGATTATGGTTCGACGGGTGACAACAGGATTCCCGGTTCGCGAAGGATTGGCGACTGGGAGACGCCAGCGACAATAAACAAGACGTGGGGCTATAAGAAAAACGATACAAACTGGAAGAGCGCCAAACAAATAACGCATAATCTTGTGGATATCGCAAGCAAGGGTGGAAATTATCTTCTAAATGTCGGGCCTACGGCTGAGGGAGTTATCCCTGAGGCATCGGTGAAGATTCTGCGAGAGGTTGGTAGTTGGATGGACAAAAACAGCGAGAGCATTTACGGAACGGTTGCCAGTCCTTTAGGTAAACTTCCCTGGGGTCGATGCACCACCAAGACCGGCAAGGTCTATCTGCATGTGTTCGACTGGCCAACGGAAGGAAAACTGGAAGTAATCGGGCTGACAAATAAACTTAAAAAGGCTTATCTGCTGGCCGACAAAACTAAACTGTCGGCTACACAGGATGGGGATAAGATTGTCGTTAACACACCCAAAGTATGCCCGGACAGCATTGATACGGTTGTTGTTCTGGCAATCGACGGCGATGCTCAAATCAGCGAGACTGAGAAAGTCGGCAATACCAATATACTGCAGGCGGGTAAATATACGCTGTCGGTTAAACCTGATACGAAAGTTAAGACTTCGGCGATAAATTTAAAGTCGGTAAAACTTGTTCCAATGTAAAAATAAACAGGGTGATTTTGATATTTGTTTGAAATGAAGAGTTGAGAAGTAAAAGCATAGTTGATAAAGGAGACAGTTATGAAACTAAGACCTTTAGATGATGGCGTAGTAATAAGACAATTGGAAGCAGAAGAAAAGACGGCCGGCGGGATAATTCTGCCCGATACAGCCAAAGAAAAACCGCAAATCGGCAAAATAGTCGCCACCGGGCCCGGCAAACTGCTCGAGGGCGGCAAACGCAGCAAAATGAGCGTAAAGAAGAACGACAAGGTTATCTATGCAAAATACATAGGAAATGACGTTGAAATAGAAGGCGAAAAATATGTGATTCTCAAGGAAAGTGACATCCTTGGTGTTGTTGAAAAGTAAGCGGTCTTAAGACTACGAATTAAAAGGTGATAATTAAAAATTTAAAGAGGTAAGAAAAAAATGGCAAAACAATTAATGTTTGACGATACGGCACGAGCACAACTTAAAGACGGTTTGTCACAACTGGCTGAGGCGGTCAAAGTTACTCTCGGTCCGACCGGCAAAAACGTTATCCTGCACAAAAGCTGGGGCTCACCAAAAGTAACCAAAGACGGTGTTTCGGTCAGCAAGGAAATAGAGCTGCCTGAACCGTTCAAAAATATGGGCGCCAAGATGGTCAACGAGGTTGCCAGCAAGACCAGCGACGTTGTGGGCGACGGTACAACGACATCAACTGTGCTTGCAGAAGCGATTTACACCCAGGGGTTAAGGCATGTAACGGCCGGCTCGAATCCGATGGCCATTCAGCGAGGTATCAAGAAAGCCGCTGAAGCTGTTACGAAATTTATCGATTCGGTCAGTGTTCCCGTGAAAGGTCACAGTGACATTGCAAAGGTCGCAAGCATCAGTGCAAACAATGACCCGGCGGTCGGTGAAATTCTGGCAGAGGCGATGGATAAGGTCGGCAGAGAAGGCGTTATCGAAATTGAAGAAGGCAAAGGGATGGAAAATGAACTGACCGTTGTGGAAGGTATGCAGTTCGACAAGGGGTATATATCGCCATACTTTATGACCAATCCCGAGACGCTCGATGCGGTCCTTGAAGACGCCTATATTCTGCTGCACGAAAAGAAGCTAAGCAACGTTCGTGATCTTATCGGTCTGCTTGAGAAAACAGCCCAGGTAGCGAGGCCTTTGCTGATTATTGCCGAAGACGTTGAGGGCGAAGCGCTGGCTGCGCTGGTAATCAATCGTCTGCAGGGAGTATTGAAGATATGTGCGGTAAAAGCTCCGGGGTTTGGCGACCGCAGAAAAGCTATGCTGAGTGATATAGCGGTATTGACCGGCGGGCAGGTAATCAGTGAAGATCTGGGTATCAAGCTGGAAAAAGTCGAGCTTTCACAGTTAGGCCAGGCCAAAAAAATCGTTATCAGCAAGGAAACAACGACAATAATTGAAGGCGCCGGGAAAAAGAAAGATATCGACGGTCAGTGCGGGCAAATACGCAACCAAATTGAGAAGACAACGAGCAATTACGACCGTGAGAAGCTGCAGGAGAGACTTGCGAAACTTACCGGTGGAGTGGCCCGTTTGAAAGCTGGCGCGGCAACAGAGACGGAAATGAAGGAGCGCAAGGACCTTCTGGAAGATGCGCTGCACGCTACGCGGGCGGCCACCGAAGAAGGTATTGTCCCCGGCGGCGGAGTAGTATTTTTGCGAGCCATCAGCCAGGTAGAAAAGGCCAAAGCAAAAGCCAAAGGTGAAGAAAAAATCGGTTTTGATATCGTAAGCAAGGCCCTTAGAGCGCCGACTATGCAAATTGCAGACAACTCCGGCGACCAGGGTGATGTCGTTGTCGCCGAACTTCTCGATAAACTGCAGCAGGAAGAGAACATCGGTTACGACGCCAACACGGGCAAGTTCGTCGATATGTTCAAGGCCGGCATTATTGACCCGGCAAAAGTGGCGAGAACTGCACTGGAAATGGCAGCTTCGGTGGCAGGATTAATGTTAACCACCAACGTGTTAGTAACCGAATTAAAAGATAAGGAAGAAGAGCCGATACCAGGCGCAGTGAGATAACGGGTTGTCTTGAATGTAATGCGTATTGCGTAAAAAGCTGCTCAGTGCGTACGAAATATAAGATGCGAAATTATGGCTAAACGGGATTATTACGAAGTGCTGGGAGTAGGCAAGAGCGCCTCGGCCGATGATATAAAACGTGCATATCGGCGAATGGCAATGAAGTATCATCCGGACAAGAACCCAGACGATAAAGAAGCCGAGACCAGGTTCAAGGAATGTGCCGAGGCGTATGAGGTCTTAAGCAATCCTGAAAAGCGGCAGCGTTACGACCAGTTCGGGCATGATGGTCTTCGCGGAATGGGCATGCGCGATTATACGCATATGCGGTGGCAGGACATCGGCAGTGTTTTCGAAGATATTTTCGGTTTCGGTGACTTCGGTGATTTGTTCGGTATGGGAGGACGCAGGCGCACAAGGCGAGCGGGGCCAACTCGCGGGTATGATTTGGAGACTTCGGTTGAACTTATGCTCGGCGACATTGCCAAAGGCGCTGAAAAGACCATTGAGTTTACCCGCCAGGATTTATGCGAGGAATGCAGCGGCAGCGGCTGTGCCAAAGGTACGACGCCCGGTAAATGTCCCGGATGCAATGGAAGCGGCCAGGTATCAAGGGGTGGCGGCTTTTTCCAGATGATATCAAGCTGTCCGCAGTGCAGAGGTAGCGGGCAGATTATTACAAATCCCTGTAAAAAATGTAAAGGAACGGGTAGAGTTCCGAAAAAGAGAATTGTAAGTGTCAAAATTCCGCCTGGTGTTCACGAAGGTCAGGGCATCAGGGTCGTAGGCGAAGGCGAGCCAGGCCGAGCCGGCGGGCCCAGAGGAGACCTCTACTGCTACGTCAGGATAAGGCCGCACGAATTCCTGCAGCGCAACGGCAACAACCTTATTGCTGTTGTTCCGGTAAGTTTTACGCAGGCGGCTTTGGGCGCTACGATTGATGTGCCGAGCCTGGACGGTATGAAGCAATTGAAAATTCCGCCGGGCACGCAATATGGAAGCACTTTTAGGATAAAGGGGCAGGGTCTGCCTAATATGCGAACACGGCGAACCGGCGACGAACTCGTGCAAATAATTATCGAGACCCCAACAAAATTAAATGCAAAACAACAGGAAATGCTGCGGGAATTCGCAAAAACCGAGAATAAAAAAGTTTCGCCAAAAGCCAAAGATTTCTTTGAGAAACTAAAGAAGAATTTCGGTAACAGTCAATGAAAGACAAGAAAAAAGAAAAACCAAAAGCACAAAAGACAGCCCAGTCGAAGGAGAAAGCCGGCGAAGGGCTTCAATGGTTAATAGAAGATTTGCAAAAAGAAAAGGACGAGCTTTTCGGACAACTGCAGCGAGTCAGCGCCGACTATACAAATTTCCAAAAACGAGCTTCAAAACAAAATGCCGATGCGATTAGTTACGAAAAGGAAAGAGTAATAAAGACGCTGCTTCCGGCACTGGATAATTTTGAACATACGCTGCAAAATGCACACACGGCTGAAAATGTTGATGTCCTTATCAAAGGCATTCAGATTGTTTATGACCAGTTGCTCGACATCCTGAAATCCCACGATATCGAGCAGATAAAGGCACTGGGTGAGAATTTCGATCCAGCGCTGCATCAGGCAATGATGCAAAGATACGAAGCCGACAAAGAAGAAAATACCGTGCTGGAAGAGTTTCAGAGAGGTTATACGCTCAACGGGCGGGTCATTCGGCCAAGCAAAGTCATCGTCAACAAACAGTCGCCGGAACCAACCGTCGAGCAGGAGCAAACGGACAAGCCGGAGCAAACAACAGACACGCAGTAATTATTATGCCTACCTACGACTATATATGTGAAAATTGCGGACATGAATTCGAGCGGTTTCAGTCGATAACGGCCCGGCCGCTGAGCAGGTGCCCGGAGTGCGGCAGGAATGAATTGAAACGGCTTATCGGGGCCGGCGCCGGCGTAATCTTCAAAGGCACAGGATTCTACGAAACCGATTACAGAAGCGAAGACTACAAGAAAAGTAAAGAAAAAGAGAAAAGCACTGCTGATAAAAGTGCAGCGGAAAGTAAAACCAAAAAAGACAAAAGCAAAGATAAAAAAAGCAGCGCTCAAACCAAGTCCGGCAAGAAAGACAGAAAGAAAACAGCGTGAACAACGACCCATCTCAATATTTTCCCACGTCTATTAAAACACTTTGCTTGTATTCTTTTTTCTGCATTTTTAGCCTACGTTTCGTTCATGGCAGGTATCGATAAATGATTACTTAGACTGGAATTCTTTGCTGCGTTTAGAATGACGGCTTTGTTTAGCGTATGGCGCATAGCGCTCAGCGGATGGCGAACGAGGTATGGCTATGAGTGGTAGTGACTTCAAGTGCTTTTTGACAGCAGTTTTCATTCTATTTAGGACTTTGAGCAAGGTTTTGCGTGGGGAGCCGAAATTGAGTCTTACGAAGCCATCGCCATGAAATTCTCTTCCATCCTGCATCCCGACACCGGCGTTTTCAAAAAAAGCGACAGGGTCGGGGACCTTTAACTTTCTTGCATCAATCCAGGCCAGAAAAGTCGCCTCTACGTGGTCCATAGAAAGAGCCGGAATTTCTTCGTTAATGTACCTTGTAACGAGGTTCCTGTTTTGGCGAAGATATTCGAGCAATTTTTCTCTCCAGTCGCTGCTCTGAGTATAAGCAGCAAGAGTTGCGGCAAAACCGAGGATGCCCATACGAGAGATTATTTCAGTTTTCTTCGCCAGGAACTTCTCTCTGATTTTTTCATTCGGGATGATTACATATCCACAATTAAGGCCGCCGAGGTTGTAGGTTTTGCAGGAAGCCATAAAAGTTATCGTATTGCCTGCGACCCTGTCACTTAAAGTGGCAATTGGTATGTGTTTTTTTTCGTCGAGGATTAAGTCACAGAAAATTTCGTCGGAACACATAATAATATTGTTTTTGAGGCAGATTTCTGCAATAGCTTCCAGTTCCTTTTTTTTGTAAACCCTTCCGACGGGATTGTGCGGATTACACAACATAACCAGTCTTGTTTTCGGTGAAATTGACTGTTCAAATTCTTCAATGTCAAAGGTATAAGAGCCGTCTTTGTGGCATAGGGGAATTTCGATGAGTTTTTTTCTGGCATTTTCCGGAGCATTCAGAAAGGGGGGGTATATTGGTGTAAATGTTACAATTTCGTCACCATCGGCGCCAACGGCACAGCAGGCAACATTTAAGGCCGGTACCAAACCGGGCGACCAAATAATCCAGGAAGCATCTATCTCCCAGCCAAAATCCACTTTCAATTTTTCAACGACTGCTTCATTTAGACCATCGATGACATCAGCATAACCCAAAACACCAAAGTCAATATACCTGTGGATGGCCTGTCTTACCGGCAAAGGGACCTGAAAGTCCATATCAGCAATCCAAACGGGAATGATGTCCCTGCCTGTGTATCTATTCCACTTGAGAGAACCTGTACCTCGTCTGTCGATAACTGTGTCAAACTCAGAATTATTCATTTGCTCATTCCTTCCGATTTCCAAAACAACAACCCATAAACCGGGAACTAAAAAAACGCTCCGCTCAATCTCTCTACCTACAACCGCTATGGCAAAACCCTTGCAGGACAAATAAAACTGCTGCGAGCCAAAACTAACAAAAACCTATTATATGAGTATTCCCTGATAAATGCAAGGAATTTAGTGGATTTTTTTGAAAATCCCCGAAAAAAAATAAAAATCTTGGGAAGAAATCTATTTTATCAATTCGATGATTTTTTTAAATTGTGGGTGTTCTGCGGTCTTTAATAGCTCAAATAATGCCATTTCTGTACTGCTGATATTAATTCCCATTTTTCCCATTCTTTTTATAGCAATGTTCCTGTTCTGGAGTATTCTCGAAGAGACAGCATCAGCAATTACCTCTACGTAATAGCCATTTCGCGACAAATCGGCCGCTGTCTGATAAATGCAGACGTGAGTTTCCAGGCCGCACAACAAAACCTGTCGGCGAGCTAAAGATTTTAATCTGCTGTTGAACTGCTCGGCGGCACAGCAGCTAAAAGATGCTTTTTTTATTGGCTGATTGTCGGTCAAAAGATTTGCAAGCTGCCGGACCGTTACGCCGATAGACTCGGGCTGCTGCTCACACCATATAATGGGGATTTTGAGGATTTTTGCGGCTTTGATGAGAATCTGAATGTTCTTAAATAAAGCGTTCCTGTCATACATCAATTGGGCTAATCTGCCCTGGACGTCAACAATTACCAGAGAGCACTGTTGAATATCAAGCATATCTTATCAGTTACCTGTAACCACGATAGTCAGATGTACGTTTTTTTCATTTTCGATTTGAGTGTATTTCTTTTTAACCATTTTCTGGTTTGAAGTCAAGCGTGGTTTGGGTACTGCTATCGCAGTTATACCTTCATCCTCGAGGGAGGGTAATTCTCTTTGCGGCAAAAATCCTTCAAGCCTGTTGAGGACGGCAAAATCCTTCGCTATTTGTATTGTCCCTTCGAGACTATCCTGATTAACGATTTCGACAATCTGCTTAGCAGAAACTTCGTCAACCGTGATATACTGACCTTCCTGCTCGGTATCAATCGAGAATGATGTCGAACCAAATCTGCCCCATATTTTTTCCAGAGCGGCCAAAAGTGAGGCAAGATTCTGTCGGCTGCAACTGATGGCATATATCCTCTTATCGCTCTGCTTTGCGGGGATGGTGTAGGCCAAAATATCGTTATCCTCAATAGCCCTGCTGACAGAAGCATCTGCTGCGAACAAGTTATTGGTGCTCAATTCAAGGCGGCAATTAAATTCCGCAGCAGTAGTTTGAGGAATAGATTTATCGGCAACGGTCACTGAACTCGGCTTGGGTTTTTCGACCTTAACATCAAGTGCGGGTGGCTGTTGCCCATCGGCAATAATCGGCCTGTCTACACTGCTTTCCGGTCCGACAATCGTGTAAATAACCCCTGCTAAAACGGCCACCAGAGCTATCATAGCCGCGGCAGATACAATCCTGCGAAGCAATAAATGCCTGGTGCCGATGCGCTGGTCAAAATGTTGGGGCGACTCGGAGAGTAATGTTCTTCTTTCGAGTGAAGTTCTTATCTCATCGAGCATTCCAACAGGAGCTTCTGCAAAAGGCAAAGAGCTTAGAAGAACCTTACATTTCTGAAGTTCTTTGAGCCGCTGTGCGACCTCCTCGTCATTTGCAATAAGGCGTTGAACTTCGGTCTGCTGTCTTTCGGTCAATTCGTCATCAATGAAGCTATTGAGCAATTCGTCGATATTTGCTTTTTCTTTCATTGCAAAACCGCCTCCAAAAACTCTCTCAGATTGCTTCTGGCCCTGCTGAGTCTGCTTTTAACCGTTCCCAATTCAATATTGAGGACCTGTGCAATATGAGCATAATTCATACCTTCGATATCCCGCAAAACGATTATCGTCCTTTGGTCATCATCAAGTTTCATCAGTGCTTTTATTACTAATTCACCAATTTCTTTCGCCTGCACCTCAACGGCGGGGTCGGGCGAACGGGCATCAGTGAGAAACTGCTTCAATACCTTTTTGGTCTGTTGCGTGCTTTCATCGCTCTGAGCATCGAGACTTTTGAATCCGAGCCGGACGTTTCTTTTGCAGTAATTCAAAGTCAAATTAACGGCTATTCTAAACGCCCAGGTGTAAAAGCTGCTTCTGCCTTCAAATTTATCAATGTTCTCTATTATTTTGACAAACGTTTCCTGAGTAAGTTCCGCGGCATCATCAACATTTGCACAAATTTTCAAAATTGTATTATATATGCGATTCTGATACTTAATTATAAGCCGTTCCATCGCTGCAGAATCGCCTTCGCGGCACAGTTCAACCAACACGGTATCATCAATGTTGATTTTAGACGTTTTTGACTGCACGTTTTCTGTCCTTATTTTAGACCGATGCGGCCTCTAAAAGTTCCCGATGAACTGGTAAAAAATGAGGCCTAACAGCAGGGTATAATCGCAGATTAGGCCTTTTTGGTCAATTTAATTTAAATGAAGGGGGAAATATAAAACATAATCGGGTTTGGGGGGAGAGTGCTATCTTAGTCAGGCCGGTCTAAGAAGCAGTTTGGGCGGTGTTATAGTATCATAGCGGCGGTTAGGGATTTTCCTTAAACCAGTCATCTACCAGTAGTGCATAATCGATGAAATTGACTATACAATCATCATTCAAATCACCATCCGGGTTTTCAGCGCAGATAAATCCCGACGGCTCACAAGGCTCAGAACCTTGATAAATCAGGTCAACATCATTAGGAGTCAGCGCATAGCCATAAATGCGGACATCGTCAATTCGGCCGTCCCATCCCCTGTGGTCAAAGTCGCTGTTAAGCCGTCCGCCGATTACAAATGTCGCATCATGGGTGTCATAAAGCAAGTTGGAAGGTGAGTCACTGCCGGAATCCTGGCCGTCAATGTATATTATTCTTGTCGATGAATTTGAATCGTATGTTACTGCAACGTGATGCCAAGCCCCATCATTTACAGTTGCGCTGGAAGAAAGAGTGGTATCGGTCAATCCATTCATATAAGTACGCATCGCATTAGTTGAACTACTTCTTGTGAGTTGATAACCGTTACCCTTAGTAAGCAGATACTGATTGTTTGTATGGAATGTGTCGACCTTAAGCCAGGCTGCAATTGATATCCGGGTGCTCAAGTTCGCCCAGCCACCGGCCCCGCCGCAGTCAACAACACTGTTGGTGGTATGACCGGTCGGGTTGTTTACGTCCAGCACATTACTGTCCCTGTCGGCATCATAAACTATATTTATGCTGGTATTTGCATCACCGGTGATGAAGGTACCGTGATGTTCATATCCGCTGCTGTCGTTGGGTGTGCCGTCATCAAAATTCCAAAATCCGACAAGTTCGCCTGTCTGTACTTCAAGATTATCGGTGAGCCAGTTGTCAGCCAGAATTTTTAAATCGTTATAATCAGTTATAAGAGCGTTATGAAGGGCAAGTGCGTAGTATCCGCCCAAATCCAAATAGTAAGGGACATCATGCTCGAAATTACACTCAGGAGTAAAACCATAATCAGTATTCAATCCCTCGGTCGTTATCGACCATACTCGCAACATACCGGGATGTCCTGGCGAGATGCGCGGGTCGACACCTAACTCAAGGTCAAGAAAGGCCTCTGTGTAAGGGCAGTGTATAAGTTCTTCGTCCGTATAGAAGAAGCATGAGCTTCCGCCGGCAGAGTGAAAATCGAAGAAATAATCCACATCACCGCCGGTATCGTTCTGCATAGCGGTGGTGAGTGCATCAATGGTCGAAAGTCCCTGGCCCTGAGTGTTCCAGACTCGATTGTGGTCGGTTCCGAAACCCTCTGCGATCATTTCCGGATTGCCGCGTCCGCTGCCGGTATAGCGGCCATCAGGATTGACCAACGGGTAGATATAGAATTCTGCCACCTGCCGAAGCCAATCCGCATTTGGATCGGAACTTAATAGAAAATCTACATACCCCTGAAAGGCCCAACTGCCGGAAGTCTCAGTATTATGGTTGCCGGTAGCTATGACCACTTTTGTTTTAGGCCCAGTGGTACAGGGGTCGGTAATTTTATAGGCGTAAAGGTTATGCGGAGGGCTGTAAGGGTAACAAGGGTCCGTATTTCCGGGGGTTGTGCCAACGACAAAATCGGCGAGATTGGCATCGGGGTCAAGGGCCAGGTCGGCGTCACCGCTGGCGGTGTGGGTTACGTAAGGACTGCTGCTGACTAACTGGGTATGGGCCTCAGTCATATCGACAGTATAAACGTGAACATCCTGAGCAAGGCTGATTGCAGCAAAGAGGCAAAAAAACCAAACTGCCGGCCCTATTATCCGCATTCTCACCCTTTCTACCCCCATAACATCAATTAACTTATTTGTGCTACTTAAGCCAGTCAGCTGCCAGTAGTGCATAATCGAGGAAGTTGACTATACAATCATCGTTTAAGTCGCCGGGCGGATTTTCAATGCAGATATACTGCGATGGTGGAGTGGGTGTGGAACCCTGATAGAGCAGTTCGATATCATCCGAACTAAGCGGATAATTATATATTCGTACATCATCAAGCAGGCCGTCGTCGGCAGCGGAATTGCCGAAGTATCTGTCGATATTGTAGTCGCAGCGGCTGGCGAGATGAATATTGGTGCCGGGATTGAAGGAAGACCCTTTAACAGAGGAGTCGGTGCCTATCGAATTGGCATCAATAAAGATTTCGGCGCCATCGGCGCTTGATACTGTAATTGCGTACATATGCCACTGGCCGTCAGCTAAAGTGATACCTGTATTCGGCTGCCATTCCGTACCATCATTGAGTTTAATATTGGTTGTTACCTGCTCCGGAGAGCTCGTCGCAGAAGATTCTCGGAGATAAACACTTAGACTGTTGTTTGTGTCCCAATTACCGTGGCTGAACATATACTGGTACAGACTGCCGGCGACGTCGTCGATTTTGAACCAGAAACAAAGGGTGAATTCATCGGCGCCATTTGTGTAGCTGAAGTCCGGGATTTCGAGATAATCATTGACCTCATCGAAGCTAATCGCCCCATCGAACCTGCCGCCGGAAGGTTGCCAGAGCGGGCCGTTATTGAGCGTGCCGTTGTGGCCGTTGCCGGAAGAATCAGGTGCGGCTGTTCCGCCGGACTCATCAAGCTGCCAGAAGCCAACAAGTTTGCCTGTCTGTACTTCAAGATTGTCGGTGAGCCAATTGTCTGCGAGAATTTTCAAATCGTTATAATCAGTGACATCATTAACCCCGGCGAGGGTATTATGAAGAGCAAGGCCGTAGGAGCAGCCTAAGTCAAGGTAGTAAGGTACGTCTCCATTGTTATCACTTTCCGGAGTAAAGGCATATTCGGCATTTAAGCCCTCAGGCGTCAGTGACCATATCCGCAGCATTCCGGCAACACCTTCGGTTATGTTTATGACAATATCCGTATCAAGCGCCATTAGAGCTAATATGTATGGGGAGTCGGCCATTGAGGACTTTACATAAATTTGAGGATTAGAGCCGCCTGCGGTATGGAAGTCGAATAAAAAACCTACGTTGGAGTCGGTATCGTTCTGCATAGCAGTGGTGAGTGCATCGATAGTCGAGAGGCCCTGGCCCTGAGTGTTCCAGACCCGGTTGTGGTCGGTTCCGAAACCCTCGGCGGTCATTTCGGGATTGCCGCGTCCTATGCCGGTATATCGGCCATCAGGATTGACTAATGGGTAGATATAGAATTCGGCCACCTGTCGAAGCCACTGGGCATTGGGGTCGGAACTTAAGAGAAAATCCACATACCCCTGAAACGCCCAACTACCGGAGGTCTCAGTATTATGGTTGCCTGTGTCTATGACCACTTTTGTTTTAGGCCCGGCCGCAGCTGGGTCGGTAATCTTATATGCATAAAGGTTATGCTGGGGGACATTCGGGTCTCCGCCCACATTGCCGGCAGATACACCAACGACAAAATCCGCAATTGGACAATTCGCATCGAGCGCCAGATTGGCATCTCCGCTGGGTGTGGGGGTAACATAAGGACTCAGACTTGCTATCTGTGTATGCGCCTCGGTCATATCCACCGTGTAAACATAAATGCTGTCGTCAAAGAGAAGATTTCGATAGAGAGTAACCCCAAGTGCGAGGCCGTAGCTTCTGCCCAGATTAAGAAAGTAAGCTGCATCATGGTCGAAGTTGCTCTCCGGGGTAAAAGTGTAGTCGGCACTTAATCCATTTGGTGCCGCCGTCATCGACCATATCCGCAGCATTCCTGGCTGGCCGGCAGAGACGTTTGCCGACAGTGCCGGCTCAATTTCAAGCAGGGTCTGGACATAAGGGCAATCGACCAAGTCTGCAGTTACATTAAAGCTCAATGGGTTTGAAGTGCCGTTATGAAAGTCTAATAAGTAATCGACATCGCCGCCGGTATCGTTCTGCATAGCGGTAGTGAGTGCATCAATAGTTGAGAGTCCCTGGCCCTGAGTGTTCCATACTCTGTTGTGGTCGGTTCCGAAACCTTCAGCGGTCATTTCCGGATTGCCTCGTCCTGTGCCGGTATATCTGCCGTCCGGGTTGACGAGGGGATAAACGTAAAATTCGGCTACCTGGCGAAGCCAGATAGCAGCAGGTTCCGAACTTACCAAGAAATCAACCATTCCCTGAAAGGTCCAACTGCCTGGGGTCTCGGTATTATGGTTGCCTGTATCTATGACCACTTTTGTTTTGTTGCCGGCAGCAGCGGGGTCGGTAATTTTATAGGCGTAAAGGTTGTGCTGGGGAACACACGGGTCACCCACATTGCCGGCCGAGACACCAACCACAAAATCGGGGATTGGACAACCGGGCAGCGCCAGACAAGCATCACCGCTGGCGGTGGGGGTTACGTAAGGGCTACTGCTGACTAACTGGGTATGGGCCTTGGTCATATCGACAGTATAAACGTGAACATCCTGAGCAAGACCGATTGCAGGAAACACAAAAAGCACCAGAACAATGGATGCTATAGTTCGGATTTTCATCTTTACCTCGCTATATATGCGGCTGAATAGTGGAAATACGCCTTTATTTACCATTATTATTCTATTGAATTTTGCGGGAAAAGTCAACGAAAAACCATCCAATCCGGCAAATTGGGTTTGAATTGGGTTTGTTTTTGGCGCCGATGGGTTGGAATTGGGTTTGAATTGGGTTTGTTTTTCTTGTGAAAGTGAGTTTTTGAGGCAAAAACGGGGAAAATTGGGTTTGTTTTGCATAAAAAGGGTGAATTTGTAGAGGGCTCTCGACAGATGTAGAGCGGCGATCCGGCTTCGCCAGAGAATTGGCCGCGACAAGGGGGGTTGGTGGATTTGAGATTCAGTGGTCATTATTAAGTTCTCCTAAGGGGGTTTTAAAAAACAGGTCTCCCCATAATTAGACGAACCTGCGCGTTTGGTGCGAAAATTCGGGCAGTTTTGGGGGGGGTAAATTTGTAAGTGGTTGTTTGGAAAGAGGTAAAAAAAATATTGGAAAAATTTATTTTTGCTAATGAATACCTGCGCAAATTGGTTGAGCGGGTCTTTCTACCCCGCTCAAGCGCCGCCGGGGGCTCAACTACTGCGTTACGCAACCGGAGCCCAATGCTTGACGTACAATAGTACGCCTCCGCTTGAGTTAAAACTGCAAGCCTTGTCCTTGAACCAAATCCCTCGCTCAACATATCCTAGCCTGACTGTGCGGGGTAAGGAAAAAGAGCAAGAAATTGCAAAAAAATGTCAAAAAGCGTCAAAAAAAGTCAGAAAGTGCGAAACCACAGCACCAATTGGATTTAATCAGAGGTGTAATTGCTGCGGGGTTGCAGGCCAGAGTGTTAATTTTTTGGTGGTTCAAATTCTTCTGCAGTGTTGTGGTTAATTTTTGATAAATTCAAAACAGCAACCGGCGAAGAGGCAACATAATTGGGAATCCTACCAAACGCAGTGCAACCTTTGCTAAGTACGAATATATAAAAACCGATTTTTGCTCAACTTCCACTTTTTCTCAACAATGCCAAACTGCCGAGTCCAAGCAAGCAGAGTGTACAAGGGTCGGGGATGGCAGTCAAGAAACTGGTGGAAAAAAGCATTAGCAAACGCATTTTAGATACCATAAAAAAGTGACATATAAGGCAAAGAGAAAATTTCCAAGCCATACATCGCAAGTGGTCATACACTTTTTGCCCGGGTAAGTTCTTGCTCTTCCGGCCGACGACCGACATTCGCTTCGAGCTCTGGATTAGTCTTAGATTTTACGGCCAATCGGTAGGCGGCGAGCATTGTCCACAGCGCATCACTCACAGTGACTATTCCCAGAATTTTCTTCTCTTTGTCAACCACCGGCAGGCAGTTTATCCTGGTCTCGTGAAGTATTTTTACAGCCTTGTTGAAGCTGCAGCTGGGCAAGACAGACACTACGTCCCTTGTCATAACGTCCGTGACGTCCAACTTGAGTATTGTGTCCTTCGAGCTAAGCCTAAATAGGTTACCGCGAAATCCCTCAGTCTGTGATGGAGATTGACTTTTGGTAAAGGGGAGATGTCGCAGGATGTCCCGGTCGGAAACTATACCAATCAGCCTCCTTTTCTCGTCGACTATCGGCACGTGTCTGAATTTCTTTTCCTGTATGATCTTCACTGCCTCGGCTAATTTGTCTTGCTTCTCCAAGCAAATCACTCGCTCAGTCATACTATCTTCAACCGTTTGGACAGCCGATGAGAGCAAGGCCGTCAAATCCAAAGATGCCCCAGAGGCCAGCTCAGCGAACCGTGGTCTTTTTTTCTGTTTTTCCACGTCAGCACATAGCTGGCGTATCATATCAAGCCTGACGAACATCTTTATAATGTCCGAGGCCGTGAAGATGCCCACCAACTCACCATCAGCGAGTATCGGAATCATATCAACGCGATTATCGAGCATTGTGGCAATCATATGTGGTATCGGCGTCTCGGGTGCCGCGGACTTGGGCTGTCTTGTGACGACTTGGGTCAGTAGTTGCCGCAGGGCCTTTTGGTCTGTGTCTTCCTCACCAATTTTACCAACATATGGGGAGAGTTGTCGATTGATATCTCTTTCTGAAACAACGCCCACAAAGACTGCTTTTTGTCCTTCTTCAACTGGAGGGTCCATTACGCAGACATGTCGGATTTTGTTGACTTTCATAAACTTAGCACATGTCTCCACGGTATCGTCCAAGGTCAGCATTTTGACATCTTTAGTCATGATGTCCTTTGCAAAACGAACCAATCGAAAAAAGACATCTTTTCCAGCGCACATATCATCTATCACGTCAATCAGCCGAAATTGTTGGGTTGCCATATCGTCTCCTTTGCACCTGACTTTTGGGAGCTTTTGCTGGGCAGGACAACGATGTCGCATACCCAAAAATAGGTCTCCGCATCGCAAAATTATACTAACGTAATTGTTTTATCGGCAATGCCCTATGACAGCTTTAACAAATTGCCACCAGCTCGCTTTTTTACTCTTGTCAGAGAATATTCCTCTCCAGATGACCCCATAGCTTTATTGAACGGAAATAGACATAATGCCTCTGAAACCGGTCTAATCGGCTTAATCTGTCGAAACAAGTCAATAATTGGTCGAGGCATTTATGAAACGCTGTACTAGGGCAGGACTTGGCCAGAATAGAAGAAGCAATGCAGGGAAATGTGCAGGGTGTTATTTGCCCTGTTCGATAGAGTCGGCCTGTTGCTTTATTGCCTGCCAATAACCGTTCATCTCTGTGAGCGGTGAACCGACTTCGCCAGAGGCTTCGCCGCGACAATCGGTTTTTGCGCACAAGTAAAAACCACAGCACCAATTGGATTTAATTAGAGGTGTAATTGGTGCTGGGCCTGGCAAGCCGGAAAGAAAATTGTTTGACAGGTTGGATAGCTTTCGGCAGATTTGAACTAAGATTGATTTAGAATAATATATTGGTCGAGCAATTACTTTTTGCATTTTAGAGTGAACTCAGCAGAAAGCCGTTTTCCATTCGGGCAGAGGCAGGTTACCTGGAGTATGTAGTTTTGGTTTTTCAGCGGTTCGAAATCCAGCTTGAATTCGTAAGACCTCAGGAAATCGCGCCAATAGTCGTTATTTACAGCAGGAGCAGTTAAATCGATATCGGGCCAGATAACAATTCTTTTGCCCTTAGGCTCGGAGCGGAGCTTTTCATATCCATACAACTCAAAGCGAAAGACTGCGGGCGCTTTGCTTTGACAGCCAAACGAGTCCAGCAAACTTACATAAAGCTTTATCTGTGATGCATCCGGGGCATTTTCGATGCAAACAAATTCGGTCAAGGGCATAATATCGATTTTTACCGGCACATAACGGCTATAAACAGAAACATCAAGCTGTCCATTTTTGTCAACCGAGGATTTTTCGGCTGTATTCTGCGAGTCACAACCAGCAGCGAGTAAAAACGCTGTAAGAAAAAATACCTGTAATAAAACGGCGATTGATTTCATAGGAGTTTTTGCTTTTTATTTTGTTTATAAGTCATCATCGAGCAAATGGCCGAGACGGCTTTTTTTCGTTCGCAGGTAGTCGATATTATGCTCGCCCGGCTGTGCCCTTAACGGTAACTGCTCAACAACCTTTATACCATAAACCTCAAGGCGGCTTATTTTCTTCGGGTTATTGGTCAATATGCGTATTTTTTTGAGGCCCAAATCACGACAGATTTGAGCGCCGATTCCATAATCTCTTTTGTCAGCCATAAATCCGAGTTCGAGATTGGCTTCAACGGTGTCAAGTCCCTGCTCCTGCAGTTTGTAAGCGCGCAGTTTATTCATCAGCCCAATACCTCTTCCCTCCTGCCTTAGATAAATCAACGCACCTTTGCCGCACTCTTCAATCATCTTCATTGCAGCTATCAACTGATAACCACATTCGCATCTCTGTGAATGAAACAAATCGCCAGTCATACACTCCGAATGCACCCTGACGAGGACGGGCTCGGGCTGTTCGATAACTTTGCCATTTTCATCAAGCTCACCGATGCCGCCCTTGCAGAGGGCCAGATGCGGGTCAGGCGAAGTTATACTTCCATAGCCAATCATTTTGAATTGTCCATAGTCGGTAGGTAAATTTACACACTCAAGGCGTTTGATTTGGGTTTCCCGCTGGAGTCGGTATTCTATGAGCTTTGCTATCGAAGCAATTTTGAGATTGTGCTTTTGGCAGAAGGGGAGCAACTGGGGCACGCGTGCCATTGAGCCATCTTCGTTCATAACTTCACATATAACACCAGCGGGTTTGAGGCCTGCCAATCTCATTAAATCTACGGCACCTTCGGTTTGTCCGGCGCGAACGAGGACTGCGCCATCTCTGGCGCGAAGCGGGAAAATATGGCCGGGGCGAACCAAATCGGCGGCTTTGGCGCCGTCAGCAATGGCAACCTGAATAGTCCTTGCCCTGTCAGCGGCGCTTATGCCTGTAGTTATTCCTTCTGCGGCATCAATACTGACTGTAAAGGCAGTTCCAAAGCGGGCGGTGTTTTCAACGGTCTGAGGATAAAGAGCGAGGGAATCGCATTTTTCGGCAGTCAAGGGCAAACAAATAAGTCCGCGACCAAATTTTGCCATAAAGTTGATAATCTGAGGCGTTACCTTTTCGGCCGCACAAACAAGGTCGCCCTCGTTCTCGCGGTCTTCATCATCAACAAGTACAATCATTTTGCCCTGTTGCAGGTCTTCCAGAACCTGCGGTATTTCACTAAATTCTGCTGCCATATTTGATATTTTGCCTCTGATGCCCTGATTTACGCATTTTCCTGTTCGTATTCTTCAATATAACGACTTCCTGTCCGGATGTAAATAAGTGTTGCCAGAATAGCGGTTCCTGCCGCCGACCACCAAAAGACCCTTAAAAACCAAATCCAGCCGGGCACAAATTTTGAAACTTCAGGGGCAATGAGAATTGCCGCCACCATAGACGACTGCAAGACAGTGGCAATCTTGCCTATCGGCACAGGTATGATGCGAACCTTCAAAGTGATGAAATAGACGATAAGAAAACCAATCAGCAAAAAGAGGTCTTTGCCGATTATCAAAACGACCACAGTGGGCGGCAGTTTGAAGTCGGGTATGCTGGCGCGGTTCGAAGCCAGCAGTAGACAGGCACATGTCATAAGTAATTTGTCGGCGGTCGGGTCCAAAAAGGAGCCGAGCCTTGTAACCTGCCCCTTTACACGGGCCAAATACCCGTCAAGGACGTCACTGCCGGCTATAATCAAAAAAATGACAATTGAAATATACCGCATCGTATTCTGCATTGGCTGGCTAAGTGCAGGGTCGTTTATCTTCAGCATGCAACTGACAAAGGGCACTATCAGTAATATCCGAATAATTGTAATGCGATTGGCCCAATTCAATTTCATATTTTTCTCCGGATACTAAACTCTATCAAATACATCGTCCACCATCGACATTTAAGGTTTGTCCTGTTATGTAATCATTTTTTAAGAGAAAGATTACGGCATCGGCGATTTCCTCCGGCCGGCCAATTCTTGCTGCCGGTATAAGCGAGAGCTGCTGATTTTTTTGAGATTCATCAAAATCACTCGGGAAGTTCACAATCCCAGGTGCGACGGCGTTAACGCAAACGGCAGGGGCCAATTCTTTTGCGAGGGCCTTCGTAGCACCAATGAGTGCGGCTTTCGAAGAGCAGTAAAGAACATATTCAGGCCAGGGCCTGAGTCCACCAATGTCGGCAATATTGATTATCTTGCCAATGACTGAATCTGCCGGTTGCAACTGAGCCTTTATTCTCTCGGCAAAGAACCGGCTTGTTAAAATCGGCACCATCGCATTCAATTTCAAAGCAGTCTGTGCCTGTTCGAAAGTAACTTCAGGCAATGGCAATCTGGAAAAAACGGAAGCCGAATTAACCAGGACCTGAGGGGTGCCGAGCTTCGCCGCTTCATCAAACAAATGTTCTATTTTTCCCGGCTGGGTAAGGTCGGCCTGAACCGCCAAGGCCTTTGCACCCAGCTTTTCGATTTGTTCTACGAGTTCTTTTGCAGAGCCTTCGTTGTGGTTGTAGTGACAGATACAATTGCAGCCGGCCTGTGCCAAAGCTAATGCAATGGCGGCTCCTAACCGGCCGCTCGAACCGGTAATAACAGCGGTAATCCCTTGCAATTCCATAAGCAAATATAGTAAACATCTGTACCAAATTTGGCAACATAATAGATTCGGTCAGCTTAATTTACTTGATACGAAAAGCTGGAGCAATACAATTGAATCGATTCGGGAGAGTACGGATTGGCTGGAAAAGCTTGTTTATTAGAAACTACAGGAAAAGGCAGGAATGGAAAAAAAGCCCGGATTAGTATATCACAACCTTTCGGTTATGCTTGAGGCCGGCGTTCCGGTGGTGCGGTCGCTGAATGCCGTTACAGCGGGTCTGGAGGGAAAATTGCAAAAAGCTTTTCAGGCCGTTGCCAAAGACGTTTTATCCGGTAAGCAAATAGCAGAAGCGATGGCGAAACATCCGAAAGTATTCGGGGAGCTTGATGTGCTGGTGATAAAAGCGGCGGAGGTCTCGGGTAACCAGGGTGAATGTTTTAAGCTGTTATCTCAGTGGTATGACTTCGCCAGGCGATTGAAATACATTTTCATCTCAGGGATGATTTTGCCTGTTATACTTATCCACTTAGCAGCGGTCATCAGCCCGCTGCCCGATTTGATTTTGAGCAGAATCACCGTATTGGAGTACATCATACGGGCGGCAAGAATCCTGGCGCTGCTGTATGTTCCGGTGTTGGTAATTTTTGGTATTCTGCGTTTTACTCCGAAAACCGGAACATTTCGCAGACTGCTTGATAATTTGACATTAAGAATCCCTCTGTTAGGCCAGGCGATTCGTAAACTTGGGATTAGCCGATACTGCCGGACGTTTCATATGCTCTGCAAAGCGGCGGTGCCGGTAGATAAATGTGCGCACACGGCATCAATGATGACGGGCAATGCGGTGATAATGGATTTGTTCAAAGGAGGGGCTGAGAGTGTGAAGAAAGGCGAACCGGTCTCAGCCGGTTTTTCGAGGAAGCTGCCGCTGGAGCTGCTGGACTTGTGGCACGTGGGCGAAGAAACCGGTAAGCTGGAAGATGCTACCAGACGCCTGGCAGATATGTATGCAGATTCGGCCGAGCAGATGCTGACCGAGTTTTATAAGTGGCTGCCAAAAGTAATTTATTTTCTCATCGGTATTTTGATAGCTATACTAATCCTAAGGGGCTTTGCGATGATTATGAGCGCACAGGTGGGTTGAAATAATTTTCATTTTAATTTACTTGATAGCAACTGTGTGTGTTGTATAATTTTAGGCCGGAATTAATATTTGAACCTTAATGGAGCAGGACTGCGGCAAGATGACTGAACTTAGCGTTAATGTGAATAAAATCGCCCTGTTGCGAAATCAACGTGATATCGGGATACCGAACGTCATAAAATCGGCAGAGACCATCATCGAAGCCGGCGCAAACGGTATAACGGTCCACCCCCGGCCGGACGAGCGGCATATAAGGTATTCGGACGTATATGAACTCGCCAAGATGCTCACGGTCGAATTCAACATAGAGGGCAATCCATTTACCGGCAAATATATGGAGATTGTCAGCGATGTCAAGCCGACCCAGGCCACGCTGGTACCCGACGCACCCGATGCAAATACCTCCGACCATGGATGGGAGATGCAAAAGAAAAAAGAAAGACTTTTGCCGGTGATAGAAAAATTGAAATCGCAGGATATTCGTGTAAGTCTCTTTATGGACCCTGACATTGATGGTATTGAGATGGCCAAAGAAGTAGGAGCCGACAGGGTTGAGCTTTATACGGAGCCTTACGCAAGAGCATTTGAAAGCCAAAAAAAGTTTGATGAAACTTTGGAGCAGTATGCCGAGGCGGCCCGGGCGGCAGTAACTATAGGGCTGGGTCTTAACGCCGGGCATGATTTGAACCTTCTAAACCTCGGGCAGTTCTGCAGCGGTGTTCCGGGCATACTTGAGGTCTCAATCGGACACGCTCTTATAGCAGATGCTCTTGATATGGGCCTGCATAGCGCAGTGAAAGAATATTTGAAGATACTCTCTCAAATATGTATTTCTAAAGTTAATAATCCGGGAGAATAAAATGTTTACAGGAGCAATGGTGGCGTTAGCAACGCCTTTTCAAAATGGGGAGCTGGATTTCGAGACGCTTGATGAACTTGTTAGTTTCCAACTGGAAAACGGTATAGACGGGATAGTACCGGTCGGCACGACCGGCGAATGCCCTACATTAAGCCACGATGAGCACAAACAAGTTGTCGAACGAGTCGTCAAAGCTGCAGCCGGAGAGGTGCCCGTAATTGCCGGTGCCGGGTCAAACTCAACCGAAGAAGCGCTCGAATTTACCGAATTTGCAAAAAAAGTGGGCGCCGACGCAACATTGCAGGTTGACCCATATTACAACAAGCCGACGCAGGAAGGCTTCTATCAACATTTCAAAACAATAGCTGAAACAGTGGACCTGCCGGTAGTATTGTACGATATACCCGGCCGATGTGGAGCCGGTATGACGCCGGACACCATTGTTCGCCTGGCTGAAGACGTCGAGAATGTCGTTGCACTCAAGGACGCCACGGGAAAGCTCGACCATGTTAGTGAAATAGCCACGCGCTGCGATATTACCATAGTCTCGGGCGATGACTCGCTTACACTGCCGATTGCTTCGGTGGGTGGAAAAGGGGTCATCAGTGTAGTTGCCAACATAGTCCCGGCGGACGTCAAAGCAATGACCGATTTAATTCTCGAAGGTGATCTCGTACAGGCAAGACAATGGCACAATAAACTTTTCGCATTGAGCAAAGGACTGCTGAGCTTAGCTACGAACCCGATACCCATCAAGGCGGCAATGGCAATGCTGAATATGGCATCGGAAGAATTGCGGCTGCCTATGGTGCCGATGGACAAAAGCAAAAAAGCCGTTCTAAGGCAAGCACTGAAAGATTACGGATTGCTAAGCTAAAAGTTACTTGGGCTTTGCATTTTTGGTTTTTGCGGCTTTTTTGTTGAGTTTTTCCAAATTCACTTCGCGGCCGTTCGCGTCCACGAGTTTGCCATCCTGCCAAGTGTATTCTATCCGCCGGCCATCGACCATCATTTCAACACGCGTTCCATTCACCAGCTCCGGGTCGTTATTCGGATCTTCTAAAATTGGGTCTGCAAAGGAACCCAACTTATCATGGTCAGGATTCAATATAATCTGCGTTCGCTTGTAGTGGTAGTCTTCCTTTACAAAGTATCCCTGAGGTGTGACCTTGTCACAACCTGAATCCGCTTCCATAGGTACCCAGAGGCCATCGACTTTTTCGAAGCGAACAGTATCTAAGTATGTCAATGCAGTTTCCCCCTTAGACATTAGATGAGAACGCGTATAATCACCTCCTTTAGCCCTGCGCCTCACTTTGGCTGGGTGAAAGCCATGTTCCGGATCCAACCAGACTGAATATCGTCCACACTTTGTATCGGCGTCAATCACAAAACACTCAGAACCCCTGACATTTTCGGTTCTTTCGCGTACCGAAATACGAGCTGCTTTGCGAAGTATTGCATCCAGTCGTTCATGACTGCCAATATATCCTACTATATACGAAATACCAAAATGTCCACTAAGGGAATACTCTGTTCTTTGATCCGGTTGTCGGTAAGCCGATCCTGAGCTATCAGGCATGTTGATCCATCTGATGTTTTGATAGACCATCTTTTTCTTGCCGTCTACTATATTACAATTGTAATGCGGCTTGTCCTCAGGCATATCCTTATTTTCAATATTATAATCACCCCACGTATATTGTTGGAAATAAATACGTTGGTCATCGTGCCGGACCTGCCCGCGTTTGAAATTTTTTCCTTCATCTTGAGTCCCGGCAACTTGGTAGCTAAACTCTGTGCTTTGTTCATAATGTTCAATAAAACTCTTAGTTGAGTCAAGCGCCTGGGTATATTTATTGAGCAACTGCAAAGCTTTGATAGCCCTTTGCCGGACAGTTCTACGAAGTGGCTTGGCCAAACACAGGCCGATGGCAACTGCAGAAAACATCACTGCAAGCAGGATTAGTTTTTTAGCGTTTTGCACAGTCGCCTCCTTTCATCCCAATTATACCATATAAGCAAAAAAGAAGCTATAATTTGAAATTGCTTATGGCCTCGTCGGAGGCATTGGAGGATTTGAGTTGCTATCGGGGCTATCTTTTCTTTCGGTTTTTCCAGCAACTCTGCCGCCGCCTATGCCATAGCCGCCATAGCCGCCCATCATACCGCCCGTTCTTCTCCTTCTTTTCGTAGTTCTGCCGGTCATTTGGCTGTCTGTCGCTGGTTGAGGCTCGTCGGCAGTATCGTAAATTTCATCGTGGACATCGGGCGGCTTCGAGACTGTTTCTATTGGTTGGTCGGCTATAATTAAGTCCGGCTGGTCATAATAACTTGTTTTGGCGGAGTCGGCCCCTGCTCGAGTATCTTTACCGGGTTGTTCGGTCTGTAAAGCTGTTTGCTGCTGCAGGGCGGGCTGCTCAGATTGTTTTGTAAACTGTTTGTAGGTTACTACCGAGCCTACGCCGACCGCAGCCACGACGGTCGCCGTGATAACCTTAGCTTTAAGGCCTGCTAAAACGGCACCGGTGGTTTTTGCGGCTGTGGTTGCTGCGGCGGCAGTTCCAGCCCCGGTTGCGGCTGTAGTTGCAGATAAAATTGCCATTTTTCCTAATTCTTTCAAAACAAAGACAGGTGCGGCCTTGACGGCGTTTTGCCCCAACAGAGCAGCCAATACAGCGGCGGTTACAATTATGCCGCGTTTTTTCAGTTTGTCCCGCAACTGGTCGATGCCGGAGTCAACTCTGCGCGATACGGTCGGCTGAGAGGTGTCCAGCTCGGCTGCGACCTGTTGCATTGTTCGGCCCTGTAAGAAGTGCCGGATGAGAATCTCTTTTGTCTTCTCATCGAGTTCACTCAAAGCCCGGTCAACGTGAGAGGAGATATCCTCCCATTTTTCAGTTTCAATTGGGTTATTGACTGCGTATTCGGCCTCCCGTCTTCTTCGCGAGGAATCCCTGCGAACCACATCAATGGCCTTGTTTGTAGCCACCCTGTGCAGCCAGGCGGGCAGCGAACCGGTAATTTCTCCTGCGCTGCGCAGCAACTGAAAAAAGGTCTCCTGCACTACGTCTGCGGCTTTGTTTTGGTCCTGAAGAATTCGCAGGCAGGCACCATAAACCAGTCCCGCATAACGCCTTACAATTTCTGAAAACGCCTCAGCATCACCTGTCCGTGCAAACCGCTGTAATAAGATATTTTCGCTCTCGGCCATTATAATATCTCCTTGCAATATTTGGCTTTCTTTCAAGCACACACAAGTAAGTCGCTGCAAAGTGGGAGATTATTCAAGAAATTACTCCTCTACCAGTTTTTATTAACAAACAGTTATTCTACCAGCTTAGAAAGGTATTCAAAACAATAAAAAAAATGAGGATTACGGATTACTGAGCTAAAAAGGTGGTTGGTGTTTTTGCTGCGGGGCTGAGAGGAAATGAGAAAATATTTTATCCCTGATTTCAGCAGGTGAACTCTGTCATTCCACTTTTTTGCTCTTTTCTGCTATCTTGTCAGGGCGCAAGAGTGCTATTGTGCATTGTGCCGTTCTTTTTGTTTCCCAAATTAACACTTGTGGTATTTCTGTAACTACCCAACTTTAATAAACATAAAAAAAAGCCAGATTCTCATAACGACAGAATCTGGCTTCGGAGGAGGGTGATGAAAAGCTAATAGAACAAAAACCCTAAAATAACACTCCTAACTGCTAAAATCCCTTATATATATTTAATCGAAACATCAGCACGAATTCCTTTAAAGAAAATTCACATATTTTTCCCTTAAAGAAAATTCATCAACCCTTTTCTCCTCCAATATTAATCTTTGAAATACACTTTTTTCACCAGTAATCAAGTATTAACTAATAAAAATTCAATTTTTTTATGGTTTTTATGCACAAAAGCCGATTTCTGCCCAAAAACCAAGATATTTTACGCTTATTGAGGGATTTATGTTCTCAAATTTTAACCAATAAGCTGTTATTTTTTTGATTTTCGAACTATTTTTTTTATTTTGACTACTGTAGAAATTGCTGTTATTCTTAATGCAATATTGTCATTTATAAACAAATTTAAAAGGTCAGCGAGATGAAAAAGGTAAAGCGAGCCTTATTTGGCTTAGTGGTTCTGTTGGTTTTTTTAGCTGTATCAGGCTGTTCGAGGCCAGCTGCATCTACATTATCAGCAGGCAGACAGTCGAGAGACCCTCTGTCCGGTCTTCCTTTTGTAAGTGCCAAATCCTGGGCGATTGCCAACGGCAAAACGGGAAAAATCCTCTGGGATTATGAAGGAAACAAGGGCAGAAAAGCAGCAAGCACAACAAAGATGATGTGTGCCTATGTAGTATTGGAACTGGTAAAGAAAGACCCGAAAGTCCTTGATGAAATTGTTACCGCTTCCAAATTCGCGGCCGATACGAAAGGTTCAACGGCAAAGTTGAAAGAGGGTTCAAAGACAAGCGTCGGCGAGCTTCTCTATGGTTTGCTTCTGCCATCCGGTAACGATGCAGGCAATGCCTTGGGTGAACATTTCAACCACCTTTTTGAGCCTCCTACAGAAGAATGGATAAGAAATAATCCTAAATATGCAGAACGCGCGAGCAGAAATTTCGTTGCTGAGATGAACCGTACCGCCATAAAGCTGGGGATGGAAAACACGATTTATCGTATTCCCTACGGCGATGGAGGTGATGCTACAGTTTATACCACGTCAGCATGTGACCTCTTGAAACTTGCCTATGCCTGTATGCAGAATCCTCGGTTTAGAAAATATGTTAATACGCGTGAGCACCAAGGAGTTTTTACAGAGCAGGATGGAAGCAATCGCGAGCTCTTGTGGAAACATACCAACAAACTGCTGGCAATAGAGGGCTTTGACGGCATCAAAGGAGGTATAACCAAACTGGCAGGCCACTGTCTGGTTGCCAGTAACCACCGGGACGAAGACCATCTGCTAATGGTTGTTTTAGGCAGCAGCGGTGATAGGGCACGCTATGCAGATACAAAAAATCTTTATCGGTGGGCCTGGCTTGAGCGCGGGCATAAGAAAAACAAGTAGAACATTTATGATAAACTATGGTAAAGCAGCGGAAAGATTCAGCTGCAAAGACAAAAGGACGAAAATCAATTCGCCCGGCATTGATTGCGTCAGAGCGCACAATGTCGGAGTATTCGATAAACCTACATCATTTATTGGTTGGTCTGGCGGATGAGTCGATTCAGCCGGCTTTGGTTTGTCGGCCAGGCAGTAATCCGGCTCCTGTTGTTCCGCCACGGGCTGAGATTATTAACCATCCGGCCTTTGAACTGCCGTTAATGGGGCGGCAAAATAAAAAGATACTTGTTGAGCGGCTTGAGAAGTTCGGGCCTACTGTTCTTCACTGCCTCTGTGAGAGCAAGGCGAAACTTACAAGGCAATTGGCAAGACAACTCGATTTGCCTTATGTGGTTACAGTGAATTCTCTGCAGAAGGGGTTTAGGCAGTTAGCCGTCTCAGCAAGGCGCTGTGCAAAAATTATAGTACCAGCCAAAAGCATAGCTTCCAATATTGCGAAAGTTTATCCGAGATTAGCCGGGCAAATTGAGCAGATAAACATCGGCACATTTGCGACGGAGACGGTGAGGTGTTTTGAAAAAACGGGGCGGCAGGGATGTATAGTAACAACACATCGTCTGGAGGATGTTGACGATTTTGAGAATTTGTTCAACGCGGTCAGGCATCTGGCAATTGACGGTTATGAATTTATGTTAGTAACAGCAGGCGGTGGACGGGAAGAGAGTAAAGTGCGGAGACTGTTAAGCACGTTTGGTCTTTTGCAGACTGTTATTATTGTCCCAAGACTGAAGCCGCTGCGCAGCGTCATTGATGCCTGTGACATTTTTGTACAGCCAACAGCAAACTATGTTTTTGACCAAACATTGTTAGAGGCGATGAGTGCTGGTGTCGCCGTGGCCAGCTGTAAGGGCGGAGTCGATGACCTGATTATCGAAGGGCAAACAGCGGTTGTTTTCGACGGAGGTGACGAACTCAGCATATACAGCACCCTGCAACAGTTGTTCGACAGGCCGGAATTGGCGCAGCAAATAGCCAGAGGGGCACAGGATTATGTAAGAAAAAACCACACGGTCAGTAAAATGGTAGCTGATACTTTACGAAGCTACCTCGACGCTGAGCGATGGTACAGAAGTAAAACGTAGGGAATTTTTGCCTTTTGTGGGACCGGCAAATTTGGAACTTTATTCCCCCTGGGGAGAAGACATAATATAATCGAGACACTCGTCTAACTTAGCTGTAGCAACAGCAACGGCGCAGTCGGCGGCACCATAATAGAGATTAAGCTGATTGGTCTCCTTTGTAACGGTAGCCCCTGTGGGGAAAATAACACCTCCGACATCACCAATACGTTCGTAACTTTCTCGCGGCCCTAAAACCCATTCATCGCTTCGCCGCAAGACTTTCCAAGGCTCCTCCAAATCCAAAAGTACCAGTCCAAGACGATATATTGCCCCCGCTGTGGTTGCACGAACACCGTGATAGAATAACAACCAGCCCTGTGAGGTTTCTATGGGCTGGCAAGCCAGTCCCACCCTGTGGGCGTCCCAATAGGCATTTCTTGTTTTAATCAAGGGTCTGTGGTCACCCCAATGTTTCAGGTCGGGAGAGAAACTTATCCACATATGCGCCTCGCCTCGTACAATCGGCCGGTGAATAAGAGCAAACCGTCCCTTGAACCTGCGAGGCATCAGGCAGGCGTCCTTATCTTCCGGCGGCAGAAGACCGCCAAGACGAGCAAAGGTTCTGAAATTTTTTGTAATAGCCAGTGATACTATTGGCCCACCTTCACTAAATGAGGTATATGTAATTGCAAACTGCTTCTGCTCTTCGAGCCATACAATTCGAGGGTCTTCGAGACCCCACCTTTCTTCTCGCGAGCTGTACTCAGCTTCAAGCGTCGGCTGGGGGTCTATCTGCCAGTTTGTGAAACCATCGGCACTTTGAGCGACAGTTAAATGGGAAAAGCCACGCATATCCTCTACGCGAACCAGCAGCAGTGTCTCATTATTTAATTTAATCGCTGCGGGGTTCATAACTGCATTTGCAGGATAAGGCCAGTTTTCAGGTGTCAATATTGGATTGCCGTCGAACCTCTCAAAAAGTTCATAAGCTTTTTTTTGCCGTAAAAAGTCAGCCACAATTTCAACCCTAAAACATCAAATATTCCTGAAGATATTGCGTCATACCAACTCGAGGCTCATTTAGTACAATCTAAATTTTAATCGGCCAAATGAGCAAATTACATAAATCAAAGTACGTATTTTTAAGTACGTATGTGCAAAAAAACCCGTTGGCTTTGCATTTTCGGCCAACTTGCTCCGTTCAAAGCACAAAGCCAAGTTATGTACAGCGACTACAATACCCAAAAACACTAATAACCGCAAGCTCCCCATGCAAAATGTGGGTGCAGAAATTGTTTGCAAAAGAGAAGTTTGTGGTTATACTAATCGGGCTTAATCTTTGCCTGCAACAGGCAGAGAACACTTTGAATTAATTCGGAAGGGATGTTGCAATGGCGCAAAATGGAGCTGATTTGCAGACAGTAAAAAAACTCATTGAGATAATGAGAGAGAATGACTTGCTTGAGGTGGATATAAAGCTGGTGGGAGTGGAAGTTAAGCATGGTAATGAAAAAATCCTCCTGAAGCGTTCTCATTCCCTCCAGCCGACCGTAAATGTTGTTCCAGTGTCGGGTGGTAAGACGTCAAGTGCTCCGGGCGGTTCCGGTGGAACAAAAGTATCGGCCCAACCGACCTCATCCGGCCCGCCGCAAGGTGGGAATCTGGTAGAAATCAAGTCACGTATCGTGGGAACTTTCTATGCTCAGCCAAGCCCTGAATCACCACCTTTTGTCGAAATTGGTTCAAATGTTACCCCGCAGAAGGTCGTCTGTATTGTCGAGGCGATGAAGGTGATGAATGAGGTAAGGGCCGAGACGACAGGGACAATCGCTGAAGTAATGGTAACTAACGGCCAGGCTGTCGAATACGGCCAAGTGCTTTTCAGAGTCAAACCATAGAGATAGTTGATTATTCCTGTCGATTAAGGCCGACAAGAAAAGTCAGAAGTCAAAAAACAATATTAAATGGTAAGTTGAAAAATGTTTTCAAAAATTTTGATAGCAAATCGTGGTGAAATAGCACTTCGAATAATCCGTGCGTGTCATGAGCTTGGGATTGAGTCGGTTGTGGTTTATTCTGAGGCCGACAAAGATGCCCCTTATTTACAGTTTGCCGACGAAGCCATTTGTATCGGCCCGGCAGAGCCGGCTGAAAGTTATCTGAACATCCCGCGTATCATAAGTGCCGCCGAAATTGCCGACGTTGATGCAATCCATCCTGGTTGTGGTTTTCTGGCTGAGAATATAAATTTTGTGCGAATATGTCAGGATTGCGGGATAAATTTTATTGGGCCACCCATTGAGGCGATGCAATTGCTCAGCAATAAGATTGAGGCCCGTAAACTTGCACGTGAAGTGAGTGTGCCGGTTGTGGACGGCTCGGAAAATAGTCTCGCAAGTGAGTCAGAGGCAATAAAGCTGGCCGATAAGATTGGCTATCCGGTAATAATAAAAGCCGTTGGTGGCGGTGGTGGACGCGGTATGAGGGTCGCACATAACGAGGTGAGCCTGCACTCGGCCTTTGGAATAGCCCAGTCGGAAGCCGAAGCTGCATTCGGAAACGGCAGTCTCTATCTGGAGAAATTTATCGTTGAACCCCGCCACGTGGAAGTGCAGGTAATGGCAGACAGCCACGGCAATGCATTGCATTTCTATGAAAGAGACTGCAGTATCCAGCGTAGGCACCAGAAGATAATTGAAGAATCCCCCTGCCCGGTGCTGGATGAGCGTAGTCGTGAAGAACTCTGCCATGCGGCATTGAGAATTGTAAAAGAGGCCGAGTATGAGGGTGCTGCAACTATTGAGTTTCTTCTGGACGAGGACAAAAAGTTTTACTTCATTGAGGCAAATACTCAAATCCAGGTAGGGCACCCCGTTACAGAATTGGTGACAGGCCATGACCTTATTAAGCTTCAGATAAGGGTTGCCACTGGAGAAAAACTTAAACTAAGCCAGCGCAACATCAAGCATATCGGCGCTGCGATTGAATGCAGAATCAATGCCGAGGACCCGGGCAATAATTTTGCTCCCTGCCCCGGCACCATTACAAAATACATCCCCCCGGGCGGCCCCTGTGTCAGATTCGATTCACACGCCTATCAGGGCTGGACTGTGCCGGAAGGTTACGATTCGATGATTGCTAAAGTCATTGTCCATCAAAAAAACAGAGAGGGAGCCATCAATACGATGAAGAGAGCTTTGAACGAGTTTGTCGTTGAGCCTATCCCAACGACAATACCAGCCTGCCTCGATATTATTTCACATAACCTTTTTGCCAAAAACAAAATCGACACCGGCTTCGTAGAAAGAAATTTTTAATTTAAACCAAGGAGTAAAGAACCTGCGAAAATTCTACCACTTATTTTGTTAATCTATTTGAACACA
>Ga0180432_10000472_pt1 | contig 65700 bp, 53 predicted proteins | sample SS_ome_10_FD_132414 | JGI IMG/M metagenome (GOLD analysis project Ga0180432, IMG submission 132414) | Hypersaline lake sediment archaeal communities from the Salton Sea, California, USA - SS_1_MS_2 metaG | ecosystem: Environmental > Aquatic > Non-marine Saline and Alkaline > Hypersaline >...
GCTAGCGATGTCACCAAGCAGTTTGAAGACGAAACACTGGTCTCCGTCGAAACGACCGCTGGCCCGACCGGCTTCGTCGCCCCCCGCGTCAACGATTTTGAAGTCATCCCCTGCGGCTGCGACAACAACGACTGCATGAACGATTAAACGACTGCACCCAAAAACACTTTTCATCTCCACGCCCCCTCAGCCCCGCCGGCCAAGCCCGACGGGGCCTTTCTTTGCGCGCGGTTGGTGGGAGGAGGGCGCGGCTCGCGTGCGAGCTGGGTGCCATGCCCACGTTCACGTGGGCATGTGGATTAACACGCGACGAAAGCATGCTCAGGGCAAGGGTGAGCATGGCACCCTAAGGACACCATCCAATCCGAATCACTCACTCGCCATCGATTTCCAGAACGCTGCCAGATCTGGCTTGGTATCGCGGAGGATTTCAAAGATAGCCGTGCGATCGGTGGCCGAAAGATGGGCGAAGTCTTCGCTCGTGTCTTCGCCTTGCAAGATCTCCCACAGCCGCGCGTAGACCTGGTGCTTAGAAACCTCTGGCAGGGCTTCGAAAGACTCGGAGTAGATCAGGTAGCTGCAAGGGTACTTGAAGAGTCGCGTCTTCATGTCGAGTTGTCGCAGCGAACGGCCCTGGCTGTCGTGCGGGCCTTCGGCAGAAAACTCCTCGGCGAAGCTGGACGTGCCTTCGATCGGGGCGCTGATCTCCGCTTCGCCTGAGAACAGCATGTACTTCACGAGCTTCTCGCTGGCGTTGCGAATGCGGCGGCGGCTCAAGTCGCTCACATGATCGGCCGGCCGCTGCAATGCCCGGTTCATGACCGCCGTGTCGTGCTTTACCACGCGGGTTTCGTAACTAGCCCGTGTGATCAGGTTGTGCATGGTGGCCTGATGCTCCAGGACCATGAGTGCTGTAATGTCGCTGTGCCGCGTGAGGTAGGCGCCGATTCGCGTGTGCCGCGAAAGGTCGGTGACGTTCGCACCCGCTTCCAGGTCGAGCAGTTCCGGTCGGTCGCGATCCTTAGAAATCACGTTGCCCATGTGGCGTTGGTCGCCGTGGGTGCCGGTGACGTACCAACCACCCCAGCGTTCCTTGAGAGGGCTGGTCTGGTCGGTGTTGAAGGTGCCGGCTCCGAAGTGCGGTTGGCCACTGGCGGCCGAGTAGACCGAACGGACGAAGTGGCCTGGCACGCCTTGGGTTCGCGAAGAGGCGTGGCAAGTCAGGCAGTTACCACGATCGCGAATGAACCGCGGGCGTTCGGTTTCTTCTTGGCTAAGGGTGTAGAACACGCCGCCCTGTTCGGGATCGACGGCCGAGACTTCGACGACGTCACCATGTTGGACCCAGCCGATGTAGGCGTTGTCGTTGAAGTAAATGGCTCGCGGCGTGCGCGGCGAAATGCGTCGCAACTGGAAGCTTGTTTTCGAGAAGACCAGCATCTGCGAGGTGGGTGAGATTCCGAGCGCGTCGAGCACCGCCGGCAGGTAGCCATGTCGCTCGTCGTATTCCAATGTCGCCTCGCCGGCGTCGAGCTTCTTCTGCAACAGCGCGACCGGATCTTTGGTTTCCGTGGTCGAATAGTTGATCGGGGCTCGATCGAATTCGATCTGCGCGGCCGCCGGCTGTGGGGCAATCCAAGCGACGGCCATCGCAATCAAGGCGACGATCAGCAGTCGCATGGCGCTGGACCAACGGAGGAGAGAGCAGAAGCAGGTGGGGCGATTCGTGTTCATGGTGGGAGAACGCGCGAGCGGGAGTGGATACGCGGGGGGAGGGGAGGCGGCGGAAGTCCTTGGCGGCTCGGTCCGCGCGGCCATCCCCTCCAACAATCATCCTCTTAAACGGCCGACAGTTCAAACAGTTCCTTTGGGGGCTCTGGTTCTGTCAGTTTCAGATCGAACGTCTCTTGCAGAATTTTGAAGACGTTGGGGGTGATAAACGCCGGAGGCGCCGGGCCGAGGCGAATTCCTTTAACTCCCAGGTGAAGCAGCGTCAGTAGCACCGCGACCGCCTTCTGTTCGAACCAGGAAATCAAAAGCGTCAGCGGCAAATCGTTGACGCCGCACTCGAAAGCTTCGGCCAAGGCGGTGGCGACTTTGATCGCACCATAGGCGTCGTTGCATTGTCCCATGTCGAGTAGACGTGGCAGCCCGGCCACGGTTCCGTAGTCGTGTTCGCGAATGCGGAACTTGCCGCAACCGAGCGTGAGAATGACCGACTCTTGCGGAGCCGCTTGGGCACTTTTGGTGAAGTAGTTGCGACCCGACTCGGCACCGTCGCAACCGCCGATCAGGTAGAAGTGTTTGATCTCGCCTGACTTGACCGCTTCGACAATCTTGTCGGCCAGGCCGAGAATTGCCGAGTGATGGAAGCCGACGGTCGATTCGCCTGTCTTGTTCTCCGGCAACGGCTCGCACTGCTTGGCCATTTCGATGACTGCCGAGAAGTCGTTGTCGGTGATACGGGTTCCGCCCGGCACGGCCGTGATTCGCGTTGTGAAGAGGCGATCTTTGTACGACTCCCAGGGAATCAATACGCAGTTCGTGGTCGCCACGATGGGACCGGAGAATTGCGAGAACTCGATCTCTTGATTCTGCCAGGCGGTGCCGTAGTGGCCGGCCAGGTGAGCGTGCTCGCGAAGTTTCGGATAGCTGTGGGCCGGCAGCATCTCGCCGTGGGTGTAGACATTAACGCCAGCGTCGGCCGCTTGTTCCAGGAGGGCTGCCATGTCGACCATGTCGTGCCCGGTGACCAAGATGCCAGGGCCCGCCTTGGTTCCTTCGTAAACGGAGCTGGGCGAAGGCGTGCCGAACTTTTCGCTGTGACCTTCGTCGAGCATCTGCATCACCTTGAGGTTGATGCGACCGCATTCGAGCACCAATTCCAGCAGGCTCTCCAGATCGAAGTTCACGTTGGTGAGCGTGGAGAAAAGGGCCTCTTCAATGAAGGCGTTCACCTCTTCGTCGGTCTTGCCCAGGCGACGGGCGTGATTGGCGTAGGCCGCCAGACCTTTGACACCGTAAAGCAACGTTTCCTGCAGCGACTGGACGTCTTCGTCTTTGCCGCAGACGCCGATGTCGACACAACCTGTTCCATTCGAGGTCTGTTCACATTGATTGCAGTACATGGTGAGAGAATTGCTCCTGTGTAATGCGTCTGGGGTTGGTTGAGGGGTGCCAGTGCTGGCCCTGTTGTCGAATTACAGCCCAGCAGTGTGATTGCCAATCGTTTGTTTGTTGTGAAGCTGCCGGCCTGAGCTCGGCTGTCGCCGCATCGTCGTATGGTCGTGTCCCTCACTTACGTTTCGGGTTAGGACTGTCGCCTCGTGCTCGCTGGCCGACTGGTCTCAGACACACGATCTGACGGGCCGCAGGCGGCTGGGAGAAACCGCCTTTGGCCCTCGTTTTGGTGACGTATTCGATTCTAGGAGAAGTAAACTGGACGTCAAGGTCCAGTTATCCTATATTGGGTTGACGTTCGGCAAAGGCGTGCGTTTTGTGCCCAGTAGACCGTGCGAAAACGATCGACAGTAGCCGCGGCTGTGTTTGGAATCGACCGCCCGGTGAGGGCTGCGACACCGAATCGAGGACTCGTAATCTTGACCCCGTGTGTGCCGTGCGAAGGGGCACAGAGCGAGCGGTTTCGCTCGCTCGTGTAGCGAGGTTAGGAACGAGAATACACAAGAATAGTCATCGACGACTTTCGAGGAGGCGATTATCTCACCATGAAAACGATTGACGAAGCGAAATTGGAAGTCGACACGGCGTATCGATACCAGTACGTGGCCGAGTTTATCGGTTTCACGGAGGGAGACGGAGCCGCGATCAATCGTGCCGCGGCCCAGATCGCGCCGCGAGTATCTGGAATGGTTGCGCGGACCTACGAGAAGCTATTGGCCTATGACGCCACCGCGCGTCACTTCGTCGAACGACAACATGGCTACGACGGGCCACTGCCGGAATCGCTTGCCGATTTGAGCGAGAACCACGAACAGATTCAGTTTCGCAAAGAGCATCTGTCGCGATACTTCATGCATTTGGTTGGTCGTCCGCACAACGACAAGATGGCCAGCTATCTCGACATGGTCGGCAAGATGCACACGCCGGCCGCCGGCAACGACCAGATCGATGTTCCGCTGGTGCAGATGAACGCCCTGATGGGCATGATCGCCGATGTGCTCTTCGAGGCGATTCTGGAATTGGAGATCGAAGACGCGGTCAAGCACCGCATGCTCCGCGCATTCAACAAGTTGCTCTGGATTCAGAATGACTTGATCACACGTCACTATGCCCGTTCGATTGGCGATGCTTGTGAGGCGGCCGCATCCTAACGACGAGCAAGCCGCTAGCTCGCTCATTTAGAAATCAGATTGTCCCCACTTACTAAGGAATAAATCCATGCAGCAAATTGACGAAGCCCGACTGGAGTCGGATCTGGAATACCGCTTTCAATACTTGGCCGGCTTCATTGGGTTCGGCGAGGAAGATATCAAGGCCATTCATGGTGCGGCCGAAGCACTCGGGCCCGTGGTTCCGGATTTGGTCGACGCGGTCTACTACAAGTTGTTCTCCTACTCGTCGACCAAGCGACACTTTGTGCCTCGCCAGTCCGGCTACGAAGGTGACACGCCGGAGGACATCGATTCGCTGTCGCTCGATCACGAGATGATCGAGTTTCGCAAGCAGCACCTAGCCCGTTATCTGACCGCCCTGGTGACACGCGATTACAACGCCAAGCTGGTCAGCTACCTCGACATGGTCGGTAAGATTCACACGCCGGCGGTCGGTAGCAAGCAGCTCGACGTTCCGCTGGTGCAGATGAACGCCCTGATGGGCTTCGTTGCCGACGCGATCACGGCGACCGTCCTTTCGCTGGGACTCGAGCGTGACACGGAAGTTTGCACCTTGCGTGCCTTTGGCAAGTTGCTCTGGATTCAGAACGACCTGATCACTCGCCACTACCAAGCATCGCGAGATGAAGTCGGCGAGGCGGAACCGGCCATGGGGTAGGGAGCCGATGCTGGCAGTTGGTCATTGCTCTTGTCAATTGGCGTTTTCTGCAGCGGACTAGTGGAGTATTCGCAAGTGATTGCGCTGTAAGGAATTGTGTTGGCAATCTGTGGGCGCGTTTTGGGTGGGTGCCAGATTTCTTCACAATTCATTTACGCCCGTGGCGGTTTCCACTATAAATGGCGGCTCCAACCGATCGGATTCTCATCATGCCGCGGAAGTCGTACAGTGTTGCGATCCCTAGTCGTGAAGAGATTTGAAGTGAACGCTATTGAAGAGGAGAAGACGAATGATTCGACGAGCGACCTGTTGGCTTTTCGCCGTGGCCATGATTTTCTCGATTTCTCAGCAGGCGAGCGCTTATTCGCTCACCGGTGTTAAATGGAAGACCGATCCGGTCACGACCGTCTTTGATGAAAGCGACTACACCCTCGATCTGGGCGCCGATGCGACCGCTCTTGGTCAGGTCGATACCGCGCTGCAAAACGCGTTTGATACCTGGGCCGATGCGGATGCGAACGACAAGCTTTCGTTCGACCGCAAGTCGGACCTCGGTGGCAACTACGACGTCTACGATGGTCCCGGCGGAGCGCTCGATCAATCCTCGAATTCTCTCTACGCCAATATTACGGTCGGCGGTTGGTTGCCGAATTCGTACTTCGATTCGATCTCAGGAGGAGGCGGTTCCGGCATTCTGGCCGTGACCTGGTCGGCGAAGTTGCAAGGTGGCGGATCGATGAAGCCGCATCTCGAAGTCGATATTTACTTCAACGACCACTTCAACTGGTCGGTCGATGGAACTGGAATCGATATTGAGACGGTCGCCCTTCACGAAGCGGGCCACGCGATCGGCCTCGGCCACGAAGATTCCGTTCCCACGGTGATGGGCACCTATTACGCGGGCATCCAGCGCAGCCTGTATGATGACGACCTGGCCGGTCTGGCCGATCTCTACGGTTCTGGCGGCGGCGGAGGCGGTGGCGGTGGTCGCGGCGGAAACGGCGGCGGTCCCGGTGGCGGAGGACCTCCTGGCCGCGGACTGGGTTACGATGGCGTTGAGTACTCGGTCATCGGTGTCACCACGATGGACGACTATCGTCACTTCTTGTCGACGGGCGGATTGTCGACTTCGAATTTGACGGCCGTGCCCGAGCCTTCGACGTTCGTTCTGGGAGCCATCGGCCTGGCCGCCTTGGCATTCGGCTATCGCCGACGTCAGCGTTAGGCGACGTACCCGCGAAAGGCCGACTCGGCTGTATATCTAGAGGATATGCGCAGCGGGCGGCGCTGCGCGTTACCGAGAATTGCGCGTTACCAAAACGAACGACAGCACGCCAGAAGATGCTTAGCTGGGGTTTGTTTCGGTGGGAGCGGGCACGGTTTCCGGATCCGTAACTGGGGCGGGTTCGGTCGTGGGGACTGGTTCTGGATCGGCGGTCGGCGCTGGTTCGCCTGTGGGAACCGGTTCCGTGGTGGGAGCAGGTTCAATAGGCCGCTGGAATATCCGTGTCTTATCGGCGTTTGCCTTGCCAAATTCGTGACCAAGTTCGCGTGCCTGTTCCGCGGTGAATTGTCCGAATTCGCGGCCCAAGGTACGGGCGTGCTCCGAAACGGTCTGACCGTAGGGGGGTGTTTGTCGGCCGTTGGTTTCCGTTCCAGCGGGCAATCGCGTTCCCCCATTGTCTGGTTCGCCGTACCGGCTCTCGGGCAGCGCGGCGACACGTTCCTTATTGGCAAGAAAACGGGCATGGTGATCGCGGGCGAGACGTTCGAGTTCGTCGGCCCTTTGAAGCAGCGCTTCGTCGTTTGTTTCGATGGCACGATCGCGCATCGCATCGATTTGCGCGAGTCGCTGTTGCATGCCGCGCTCGTGGGGGGCCATCCGTTCGACATGAGGTTGCGCCGGGGCGGGGCGATTGGCCAACGGGTGGGGTAGCTGTTGCGGACGGCCAGAACCTTGCAGTCGCGGATGTTGTCGTTCAACGCGTTCCGGATTGCGCCGGCGAGTCGAAGCACGCCGCCTGGCGCGGGCCGTACGCGTGGCGGACTGTCCTCGAGCACCACTTCGCGCCGTTGGTCGAGCCGCGGCGCCGATACCTCCGCCGACTGCGGGACGACGACTCAAACCAGGAGCGTTTGCAGGCGGCGCCGCCCAAGTTGTGTCAGCCACAAGCAGGGCGAGTGCGATTGTAAAAGCGGCATATTTCATCGTTTTTCTCCGGTTGAAATTAGTCTCGAGTGCGGAGCGGGTACATCGCGAATAGGGCGTGTTTCGTCAACATCAATATCGGCGATCGAGGTGGGCAACTGTTGCGATCTGCCTTGCTCGATTTTGCAAAGCCTCGTATAGGAGGACGTGATGCGCAAACTGGTTACGTCTTTGTTCTTTGTTGGAAAGCTAGCGGTGCTCGCTCTGGTGGCGACCGTGCCGCTACCGGTGCGCGCGCAAGAGACTCTGCAGCCGCCTGCGCGACTGCCGTCGCCAACAGCGGTCCCGACAAGATCAACGGAAGCGACCGCCGCTTTGCAGCCACCGATTACCCCACAACCGCCCTTCAGTCCGCAGCCGCCGACGCCGATGGAGTTGCGTCTTGCGGCCCGCACGGCAGAGCAGCCGAACAGGGCGTCGAATTGGCGATTGCTCAGTCGCCTGCGATTGCGTCGTGGCGAAGTGCACGGGGCTATCGATGCTGGCTGGCAGGCGGTGAATCTCGATCCGAGAAATGTGAGTGCTCAGTTCGATCTGGCGCAAGCGTGGCTAGCAGCGGAGGATTTGGATAAGGCGCGGTACCATTTCCAGTTGGCCCAATCGATCGCACCAGAAAGCGAGTACGCTCAACAGGCGTCGTACCAGCTCGTTGAGGTCGATCGTCGTCAGGCGGCCAAACGGGCATCGGCCGCCGAAGCGGAGCGACGCCCCAATCGTTTCGCAGGCACGCCCTTGATTCAGGATTCTAAACCGGGATCGCCCTTGGTTTTTGAAGTGGAGTTAGGCGTCATCCATAACAGCAACGTGCAGCTGGCCCCGATTAGTCGGGTGGCCGGTTCGCCGGGCTTGGGCAGCATGCAAGGGTTCGCGGCACCGCAGCTGGAGTGGGAGTTGTGGCAGGCGGATGCCTGGTCAGCTGGTGTCAACTTCGACGGCTATTTCAATGTCAACGACGAAGCGCACAGCGATTTCAACTTGCAGGATTACCAGCCCGGTTGGTTCATTGAACGGTCCGTGTGGCACGGCGATTCGGAGTGGATTGGTCGGCTTGAGTACGATTACACACTCGATCTGTTTGCGGGTGATCTGTTCGGGCAGCGTCATTCCATAACGACGCTTTTGGAGGTGATTCGTGCGGGCAGCGAGTCGACGGTCTATTGGACGATCGATCGCTCGGACTTTGAAGACGACGGTGCGACGCCGGGCATCACCTCGCAGGATGGTTGGACGAACACGCTCGGTGGTAGCCACACCTTTTTGCCGCAGGAGTCCGTTTGGGATTCGGTGCGAATTGGTCTCGACCTGCAGTGGGCACCGCTGCAAGGAAAAGACGCGGCGTACCGCGGTCTGTTTCTTTATGCGGAAGGAGAGATTCTGTTGCCTGCCTGCTGGGTACTCGGCTTGCAGTCGGGTTGGGGGTACCGCGACTTTCCCGACTTCACCGGGAGCCCTGATCGCAACGAAACGCTTTGGCGAGCGGGAGTCGATTTGCGGCGCGAGCTTGGCGCCCATTGGGAGATTGCGGCCGTGCTGACTTATGATCGATTCGCTTCCGAAAATTCCCAGTACGACACCGATCGAACAATGGCCGGTGTGACGACCACGTTTCGTCGTTAGGTTTGTCGTCGAGCGCCGCTACGGCTTCGCACCGCTGATGTCGACCGTGATCTTCGAAATCTTGCCGGAGAAGCGGGTTTCGTCGCGGCCGATGCCGATTCCCTCGACGACTGGCGTTTGGTTGTCGAGACCGACGTCGGCCGTTTCGTCAGCGGAGAACATCATTGGCTGTGTCTTCTCGATACGCCCTTTGGCGACGACAGTTCCGTTGACCGAAAGCGTGGCGGTGCCGCCTTTGCCGATCCCGCCACCGTCGTAGGCAAAGTCGAGTACAACCTTGGCCTTGCCGGCGGGGATCTTGTCCTTGGCCATAATCGAGTATCGAGACAGGCCGAGGTAGTTGTAGTCGTAAGCGGGTCGGCCATCTTTCACATAAAAGGCCCAACCGCCGAAGCGGCCCCCTTGTGCCAGTAGCACGCCGCTTGCGCCCCCTTCGGGAATATCGACTTCCGCGGTGATCTTCTTCGATTGATTCTTGACGTTGATAAAGGTGTTCTCCAGCATGCCGTCCATGCCCTCGAACAGGGTCAGCGACGTACGGCCACCCATGATATCGGGACGCCCGGCGAGTGCGGGATTGACCCGTTCGATCACCCGGTCGTCGATCGGCAACACGTGATACTTGACTGCCTCGGCCATGAACAGCTGTTGTAGCTTCTTGAGTTTGTCCGGATGTTTGGCGGCCAGGTTGTTCGCCAAACTGAAATCATCGCGCACGTTGTACAGATCCCAGGTGTCGGAGAGCAGCGGTTTCTGTTTTCCCGTCTGCCAGGGGGCCCGATGCAGGGTGCGTGCCAGCCAGCCGTCGTGGTAGATCGCTCGGTTGCCAAAGATCTCGAAGTACTGGGTGACGTGGCGATCCTTGGCATCGGCGTCGTCGAAGGTATAGAGCATGCTTGTCCCTTCGATCGGCAACTGCGGGGTGCCGTTGACGATCTTCGGTTCCGGAAGCTTCGCCGCTTCTAGAACGGTCGGCGCGACGTCGATCACGTGGCTAAACTGCGAGCGGATTTCGTCCTTGGCCTTGATACCATTGGGCCAGTGAATCACCATGCCATTGCGAGTGCCGCCGAAATCGGAGCAGACCTGCTTGGTCCAGGAGAAGGGTGAGTCGAATGCCACGGCCCAGCCGGCGGCCATGTGCGGGAAGGTATAGGGACCGCCCCACTTGTCGAGCAGCGGGAGTAAGTCTTCGACCTTTTCCGTGACCGCATTGAAGTAGGTCATCTCGTTGTACATGCCGACGAATCCACCTTCGGCACTGGTGCCGTTGTCGCCAGCGATGTAGATGAACAGGGTGTTGTCCATCTCGCCCATGTCTTCGATTGCCGTTACGAGCCGGCCGATCTCGTAGTCAGTTTGCTCGAGGAAGCCGGCGAAGACTTCCGCCTGACGGGTGAAGAGTTTCTTTTCGTCGGCCGAGAGTGCGTTCCAGTCCTTGATGTCATCTGGCTTGGGGGGGAGCTGCGTGTTGGCCGGAACGACGCCCATCTTCTTTTGACGTGCGATCGATTCTTCGCGAATCCTGTCCCAGCCTTGGTCGAAGCGACCACGATACTTGTCCGCCCATTTCTTGGGAACGTGGTGCGGGGCGTGCACGGCGCCTGTCGCGTAGTAGACGAAGAACGGCCGGTCCGGCGTCATCGACTGTTGGGCTTTGACCCAGCCGATGGCTTGATTGGTCATGTCGGTGGTGAAGTGGTAGTCCTTCATCTTCGGCGGGGTGACGCGAGTGACGCCGTCGTAGGTCAGCGGATACCACTGATCGGTTTCGCCACCGATGAAGCCGTAGAACTTGTCGAAGCCTTGGTGCGTCGGCCAGCGATCGTACGGTCCGGAGACGCTCGTCTCCCAGGCGGCCGTTTCATGCCACTTGCCAAACGCCGCGGTGCTGTAACCGTTGAGTCGCAACATTTCCGCCAGCGGAGCAACGCTATTGGGGATCCGGCCGGTGTTGCCTGGGAACGAAGTGGCCGTCTCCATGATCGAGCCGGCGTTGGCGGTGTGGTGGTTGCGACCTGACTTCAAAGCGACGCGTGTGGGCGAGCAAAGCGCGGTCGTGTGAAAGTTGTTGAAGCGCAGGCCGGCCGCGGCCAGGCGATCGAGTGTCGGCGTCGCGATCGGTCCACCGAAGGTGCTCGGTCCACCAAAGCCGATGTCGTCGATCAAGACAATCACGACATTTGGAGCGCCCTGGGGGGCTTTGACTTCGACCCGTGGCGGCGCCTTCACCTTTCGAGCGTCGAGCTCGCGAATGACCGGCGGCTTGGGCTGTTGGATGGGCAGGACGGTTCGATCGATCTTCTGAGCGAGCGCGCTTGTGCAATAGAGGGCGACAAGTGGTGTGGTCAACACGAAGGCGGAAAGCTTGAAGCGTTTCATCCGGATTTCTCCTATGTCAAGGAAGACGAGCGACCGAACGACGACACGAACCACATGGGACAACCGGAGAGAAGGGATGGATCGGTTGCCAGCCACGGCTTCCGTCAGCCTACCGCGAGGGACGAGGGGAATCAACGATCTTTTCATGCACTTTTGTTGCGTAGCATGGGATTCTGGCGAGGTCGCCGACAGCCACTTTTTCGGCGGTGCGTATTTCAGTCTTGGCCGAGAAACAGCTCCGTCCCGCGATCCCCCAGTCCCGCGATCCCCCAGTCCCGCGATCCCCCAGTCCCATAATCGGCAGCCCTGGCACAATCGCTACGGATCTGGCTGGGCTGGGTAGCAACCCGAGGCGATTCCATGATCGTTTGTCCCGATCACGGACTCGCAGGACGTAGGCTTTCCTAGACGGCCAGCGCTTTCTTGGGCGATGAAGGTGATGTCGAAACGTTTGCGGCGCGGCGCCATCGCGGGTGCCGACGACGTCGCGGCACAAGACAGCCACGATCCTAGAGGTGAGTGAGCGATAACATGCGAAACACGACGAACACGACCATGGACGAACTACGACAGGGCTCCCGATTCGAACTCGACGAGAATGCCGAGGTGGCGACATTGTTCCGCCAGCCGGGCGAAGAGATCTTGGCCCCGGTGCACGATGAATCGCTGCACGGACTGGGACTCATTCTCGATGCGTCGCTCGATTTTAAAATCGGTCAGACCGCCTCGATCATCTTTCAGTCGAACACGACCGAAGGTGTCGTGCGGCACATCAAGCTGCTCGAAGATGGCAAGTGCCTGGTCGGCTTCGAGTGCCGATAGAATCGGGCACGCGTTTGCGTCATAATGGGCCCACCATTGGGAACCCGTTTCTGATTCGAGCTGCGCAGGCCTATTGTGATACTCTTCCGAAGCCGAGCCGGTTATCAATCTTGGAATTGGCGACGGTGTAACTTCGTTGTGCCGGCGCTGATCGCCGGCGTTCTTTCCGGCGCGTTGCTTTGTGCCGAGGCACTGCAGGCCCAGCCGCCTGCAGCCGAGCGAAATCAACTGCGGGCTTCCAAGCAAGACGAGCCGGTGCAATTGCTGGCGGCCGCTACGGAAAATATCATCACGCCTGCCATTCGTGATGTGGGTGTTTACGAAGATCTCTATGCCAGGACCTTGGTCCTCAGCGATGGCACAACGACCGTGGCCCTCGTCGCGCTCGATTTAGGAGGGCTTTCGCCGGTCGCCTCGGCCGATCGATTGCGAACGATCGTGCATCGGGCCTCCGGCATTCCGGTCGACCACATTGGCCTGATCTGTTCGCACACGCACAACGCCCGTTCGCCGGATGATGACACCTGGCTGCAAGACAAGCAGCCGTCGTCGGCCGAATTGAAAGTTGAAGACGACTGGTTCGCCGATCTCGACATCCCTTCACCGTTTACTCGCTGGATGTACGGGCAGATTGCGGAGTCGGTCCGGCGGGCCAGGCAGAACCTGCGACCGGCCGTTCTTCGTACCGGTCGGGCAGAAGTGCAAGTGGGTCACAATCGTCGACTAGCGCGATCCGACGGTTCGATCACGATGCGGCCGAATTTGCACGGGGCGGTTGTTCCGTGGGTTGATGTGCTCGATGTTGCGACTCGGCAGTCGGACAAGGGGGCGACACAAGAATCAGAAAAGGGTTCTTCGCCAGGGTACGACGGGCTATTGTTTTCTCACCCGGCGCATCCGGTGATCGTGCACGCCACGAGTGACAAAATCGGGCCGGACTTTCCCGGCTTCGCGGTGAATCACCTGCGGCGATTGCAAGCGGCCAGCGGTCGCGCGCGAGCAGTGACGATGTTCGCCCAAGGGTGTGCCGGCAACATCAATGGCTATCCACTCAAGGGTGGTCTTGCCGCGGCCGATACGGCCGGTCTGTCGCTAGCTCTGGCGGCGAGTCGGGCGACGAAAGATCTCCAACAGGTTCGTCCCGCCAAGATCCGGATTGCCACGCGGCGGTTGGCACTCCCTCTGACGGTGCCGAGCGTGGCCCAGGCCAAGAAATGGGTCGAGCATCGACCGAACAATAAGTACTACCGAGAAATGCTTGAGGTGGCCGAGTCGGGTGAGAGTCGTACGATGCCGTTTCCGATCAGTGTGATTGGCATCGGTGAGGATCTCTGTTTCTTGCTACTGCCGCACGACATTTTCGCGGAATACCAACTCTTCGCCGACAAGGCATCGCAAGCTCGCCAGACGTTCGTCTTTGGGTATACGAACGGGACCGGATCGTACGTGGGGACGAAGCGAGACTATCTGTTGGGCGAACGAGGCGGCTATGAAACGTCGCCGCTGGGGCAGCCGAGTACCAGCTCGTATCGCTTTCCTCCACAACCGGCCGCCGAGGCCCTGATCCACGCGGCGATCAGCGAGTTGCTCGACCAAGTGCAGCCGCGCGAATAGAAGACGCCTCGACGCAAATAGCGCGACGATTTCGAGGGCGAATCGTGAGTCAAGGTGGGTCTTTCGAGGGGGGATCCCTAGAGTTTGCGGGCGATCGCAGCGAGTCGACTTGGGCGGTATGTAAATCCTTGCGGCCTGGGGATTAAGAGTGTTCGTGACCGTCTGAAGATAACCTCGCGGTACGGTTATTTTTGAATTAAGAACGGCTCGACACCGGTGACTGAGGTTGACGTAGGCCCGAGTTACGCCGATAAACGACCCATCGCAACAGCGAAGTAGGCATTCCCTCCTTGCAGGCCGCCTTCCTCTCCCTCCCAGGAAGTAGCCGGCCGAGACAACACGATTCATGTTCAAATTTGCTACCTTGTCGGCAACGGCTTGGGTGGTTCTTGGTGCTATTTCGTATCTGGAACCGAACTCGGGCTTGAACCAAATTCTGTCAAGCGACGCTGCGTCGAATTCTCGGCTATCGGACTCTGCCACCTCATCTTCTGCGCAGGCGCCAGCGGATGCTGCACAAGCGCCAACGGGCGAGTCAGCCGCGGTCCAGGCGAGCGAATCTCCAAGAGCGGCTGCGGCAAGCGATCAAGCAGTCGAAACGACAACGGTCGGGCTCGAAGAGCCACGGCCAGTTGAAGCTGACGCGCCACGGCGGGATGGAACCGGGAAGTACGTCGATCCGAGCGCGACGTTTGCGTTCGATACTGCGTCGGGACCGTCTCTGGAAGAGCAGCTGCTCGAGGCTCGTCTTCAGGTCATCAGGACACTGGAGACGTTGGAACTAGCGCGGCGGGACGACGACATACGCTCGCTCAATCACCGCAAGCTGTTGTTTGGTGCTGTTTCCGCACAGCAACTCGCCCGTTTGAATCGTGAAGTCTATCGCAGTGGAGAAGCGTCGCGTGAACGCGGACAACTGCGTGGTACCGTGGCTCTCGGACAGCAACGCCATGAGTTGGCCGCGCGACGCCTCCAATGGTCGGAACGCCTGGCAGAACGAGGGTTGATCGGCCAGCATCAGATGGAGGCCGACCGTTCGGCCCTGGGCAACGCGAAAGAGAATCTCACGGCTGACCAAGAACGACTCGCCGTGTTCGAAAAGTCGGCACACCAGCGGCAACTGGCGCTCTTCGATCGGCGTCTTGACCTGGCGGACGCGGAGATCGAGCGACTGCGACGCAACGACGAAATGCTGACCGCCAAAGGACAACTCAATCTCGGTATGCAAGAAAAGTCGCACCGCTTGGCTTTGAGTAGCTACGAGCGAATTTCGGCTCGTTACGAAGATGCGACTCGCCAGCGTGATTCTCTGCTAAAGCAGGAACGACCGCGGGAGGCGGATGTTGTACAACGACGTTTGCGTGTGGAGATCGAGAGAAGCCTTCCGGTAACCACCTTCGTCGAGCAGGGCACCCGAGTCGAGGCAGGCGATGTTGTACTGGAACTCGACGTGGCCGAGCTGCAGGCAGGCATCGAACGGCATCAAAGTGAAATTACCCGGCTCTCGATTACTACCGAACAGATTCGAGAACAGATCTCGCTACTTCGGTCGCAGGCCGAGTTCGATCGGTCGCAGGCAATGCTGGCGGTGAAGACCGCCGAGCTGGCGCTGGCCAAGTATCGCGAGGACACCTACCCCAAGCAGCTGCAAAATTTGAGTGAGCAAATCGACCGCAAGGCAGACGAAGTCGACGTTGCTCAACGAAGCTACGATTGGTCACGTCGGGTTCTTGAGAAAGGTTATGTAACTCCGATGCAGCTCAAGCAAGATCGATTGCGATTGGCTGAGCGACGGCATGAGTTTCAACAACTTGAGTTGCAGCATCGCGTCCTCAAGGATCACACCTATCTACGTGATCTCACGAACTTGAAGTCGGTCCTCGACAGGGCGAAAGTCGATGCCGAGGTCGCCAAGTCGTTGACCGACGCCCGTCTCGAGAAGCAGTTCGCTCGATTGCTCTCGGCGGAGAAGCAGGTTGCCATGCGAAACCAGAAAGTCCACGAACTACGACAGCTCATCGACGCCTGTAAAGTTCGCGCTCCCGTCTCGGGTGTTGTTGTCTACGAGGGAGCGGGCAGCACGGATAAGGCGATTGAGCCCCCGCGGGCTGGGCAACATGTTCGGCCGTATCAGACCGTGATGTCGATCGTTGTTGATTAGCTTTGCTGTCGACTTTGCTTGAGAGATGCCTGGTCGGCTGCGTCTACAGATCGTCCGAAGGCGGATTCCAATTTGCTGGCCAAATTGCCGTCTCTTGTTGTGGCAGAAGAGCTGCACTTTCCAGCTCGGATGTGTTATTCGGCGCCGGCAGAGAATCGTCGTGCTCACCAGGTGGGATAAGTTCCTCTTCGGTGTTCAATTCCTCGGCGTCCAACTCCTCAGTGTCAAAAACCTCGGGGACGATCTCAAAATCAAGCTCTTCCCCTAGTGGTTCGATTTGTCGCCAGCATTCGGAAAGCGGATCGAGACAGGCGGTCAGATCGTCGCTCTCGATCCAATGACCCCTCTCGTCGATTTCCATCACGCCGATGTCTCGGTAGAGTTCCATCCGCGACGATTCGTACGCGACCCATGATTCGATTAGCTGGTTCTGTGAGACCAGCACGTTGTCCAAGGCACGTGAAATACTAATGCCTTGCCCGCCGGCGCGAACGCCTGGCCGTTCTCCTTGTTCGATCGCCTGATCGAGTTCACGGGCAGCGATTCGAAGTGCGGCACGGTTCGACTCGAAGACGGTACGCTGCGTTAGTGCAGCGCGATAGAGTCGACGGATGTCGAGTTTGACTTGATCCTCGGCCGCCATGAAGTTACGACGGGCGCGCTGGTAGCTGATTTGGGCCGCCCGGAATTCGTTGCGCTGGCGACGCCGGTCCAGCGGCGTGGTGACTTCTAGGCCAACGCGGAAATTGCTTTCCTTGGCGCGGAAGTCGAGTGGGTTGTCATTCTGCAGCAAAGGAGGTGTATTGAGGCTGCCCTCGGCCACCACGTCGACGGTCGCTTCGAGGCGATCGGCGAACGTTTCCAGTCGACGACGGGCGTCCATCACGAAGCCGCGGCGATTCATCAAGTCGAGCCGACAGCGAAGCCCGGCGTCGACCGCGTCTTCCACGGTGAACGGGATCCGCGGAAGCGCTACAAGTTCCACTCGCACCGCGATCGTCAAACCGGTCAGTTCGCGCACCAACGTCAAGAGTTGTCGTCGGACGATGCGAATGACATCGAGTCGACGCGTCAGCTCGTCTTCGTTCATGTCGACGTCGGCGTCGAATACGGCAGTCATCTCCGCCAGGGTGTTTTCAAGCTCGGTCAGGCTCGCGTGACCTTTGAGCAGCTGTTGGCGAACCTCGGCCATCTCGGTTTGCACCTCCGCGGACTCGGCGGCGGGCAGGTTGCGATCGGGTAGGACTTGTTCGAACGTCATCAGGTCGTCGTTCAAGCTTGCCATGGTCGGTTCGATTTTGCCGGCCAACAGCTCCAACGCTTGAAGACTCGTTCGTAGCTCCTCCTTGTCGGCTCGAAGCACGATGGCTGTGAGACCACGCTCGATGCTCGTTAGTTCTGGGGCAACGAACTGGAACTGCTCGAGAAGCTCGTCGTCGATCTCGATCTCCATATCAGGAGGCAGCCCAAGTTGCATCTTGAATCGATCGAGCCGGTTCTCAAGTAGTTGTCGACTAAAGGCTTCCGCCGGACGGGCCCGCGCAAGGCTGCTTTCCAGCTGTGTTACGTCGAGCGCCGAGGCGCGACCAGCCTGTCGCACCAGGTCCAAGTCACCGATCAACGATTCCAAGCTTCGTACGTTCCGTTCCTGGTTGCGCAGTCTTTGCAGCGCGATTAGGAGCGAATAGTAACCTTCGGAAGGGCTTCGCTGGGCGCTAATGAAGAAAGACAGATCACTACCGAGCGTATTTCCAGGCAACGGTGTTGCTCGTCTGCCGGTAACAATCGAAACGTAGAAGTCCTTGCGGAAACGGGCGAAGTCTCGCACCGAGTAGAGCGCACCTCGTTCGGCCTGAGTGAGGCGTTCCATTGCGATTTCGCGGCCCGCTCCCGCCAACAGCGGTTGGGCTAGGGAATATGCGAGGCTCGTGGCGGTGCCTGTTCCGTTGGGACCGGAGAAGAGCCAAAGCGTGTTGTTGGTCAGCTCTGTTACGAATTGACCACCGGCCGGCAGGAGCTTGGAGAAGCCAAGACGAGTCGGACCGAGACCTAAGTTGCTGGCATCGTTCGGTTGGTTTTGAAAGAAGAGAACGGAAGATGGCTCTCCGCTGAAACCGATGGGTCGAACGTCGAAACGGTAACGTTGGAATGTTAGCGCCAGCGCTGAGACGTACATGTCTTCGACTTCGGACTGGAAGTCACGACTGTTCACCAGCGCGATTTCCATCGACTCGTGCAGTCCCAGTTTCTCGATTCGTGGTTGTTTGCAGTATTCCGATATGCTTACTTGGCCGGGCAGATACTCCATCCAGAACGGATTCTCGAGGTCATTGCTCTTAGGAAGTTTTCGCCAGCGATGGGCGCCGTGCATCCCGTACGCGCACTGCATGTACCGGTTCGCGGCCGGGTCGTCCGGCGGAAGCGGTGGGTGGTCGGGATTGGCGCCGTCGAAGAAGCGACTGGCAGGGTGCGGCTCGACGTTTATTCTGGGGACATACCAACGAGGATCGTCGATCTTCTCGTCCAGGATCTGGTACGTCTGAGCATCGGCGCGCATTCGATACGCGGCCCGTCGGCAACCCGTCGAGGCCGTGAGCAGAAGGCAGGCCGTGACGGCCATGATCGAGAGCTTGCTAGCGTAGTTGCGCAACTGAAATCTTCGGCCCTGCGGCCGCTTCGCAGAATGCGCGCAACGAAGAGCTTCGTTGGGCGCAGGGGGAATTCCAGGGTCCTCTTCGGCAACCAACCCGAGCGCGATTAAGCGCAAGTTGTTAAGAATTTACCGGTTCTCGAAATCGGGAAAGCCAGGGCGGGTGGGTAATTCGCGAATGAGGTTTTTGCGCTGCTATCGCCGCATTTCCTCTGCCAGCATCACTAGCATCGATGGTGATACGTACCTTGCCGGTCCACTTTCGTACCGGTCGATTGCGCGGGAGAGCTCGACCGGACCGTCGTGCTCACTTCACCTTGCCATTGATGCAATGAGAGCAGCGTACTTGGCCACGCCCGCCGCACGTCTTGCAGCGTTCTCTCGCCGGAGTGGCGACGCGGACCTTGACGATCCTGTCGCCAACTCGTTTGAACTGTTCAGAATAGCGAACGACGCGTACCGTTCCGTTCTTGCACTTAGAATTGTGGCAGTCCTCCGTGCCGATGCCGTGGCACGAAAGGCACCACACGTCTTCTAGTCCAAGGGATTGAGATCCGAATCTCTTGTCAGGATAACTCCGCAAGAGCTGCCGGAATCCTTGGACGTGCGATGGCGAAGCGATGTAGAGCCAGTTGGTCGTGGCGCTGGGGCGAAAATGGGAGCCACCCAGTTCCGCGAACAAATCGTTGTATCGAAGTGCAAAGTCTTGGGAAGCGTTCTTGCTCAGTCCGTACGATCCGCTTCCGATTAGTTGCCGTACGCGGTAGATGTTGTGAAACACCTCGTCGGGTACATCCGTTTTTGCGTCGCGGAGTTCGTTCCACAATGCGTAGGCCGCTTTGACCTTGCGATCGCGAATGTAGGTTAGCGCCAGGTTGTTGAAGGCGGCGAGAAGATCGTGACGACGATTCTTGTCGGACCAGGCGTCGGTTTTCTCGCCCCGCTTGATGATCATTCGGAAATGATGTTCTGCCTTGGAGAAATTGTGATCGGCGATTGCCAGGTAAATTCCGGCGGCCAGGTCGGCATTGAGCGCCTGCGGGTCGAGCTTACTGGCTCGCTTGAGCGCGGTAAGCGCTTGCTTGGAGTTACGCCTGCGGAACTGGGCGAAGGCCTCGGTGATGAGCGTCCGATACTCGCGCTCGATCAACTTCCGGTCGCGTAGCTGCCGATGTGCTTCTGTCGCTTTTTGGAGATCGGCTTTGGGAAGATCGACCTTGTCAAGGAAACCCTCGTAGATTGCCAGTGTCGTCTGCTTGTTGCGTACTCTTTTGAGATGCTTAGCCAGTTCCTCGTAGGTCTTCAGTTCGTGACGTCCGCGAACGTAGGCACGGTCGCGGCTCGAAAGTTTGTTGAGGCGAACTTGGAAGAGCTGTCCATCTTTCTGGCGGATCTGGACCTTGCCGTCTTTGATTCCTTCATAGTCGCCTTGGAGCGTGTATAGACCACTGGCGTCGTTCCATTCGCGTGCCAATAGCGTGGTTGTTCCCACGATCAGAACAGCAAGAATTGCCAGTTGGCTGATTGCCAGTTGCCCCATTGCCAGTCTTGCAGCCGGCAGCTTTCTGGCGCGATGCATGAACGATCTCCCCTTGAATTGCCCAAGAGATCGAATCTCTTGCCCATAAGAATGTTGTGCGCGGTTTTAGGCCGGCCGCGTCTACTGGCCCGTGGTGCCGGCTGGAAAACTCGCTGCCTGCCTGATGATTACCCGTCATAGAGGCAGCGGATCTGAGCTACTATCATGGCCTGTCTGTCAGTCACAAGGGAACCCCTCTTTGGCGGCATTTTGTGCGGAGGCCTTTTTTCGGGAGATCGAGCCGCTGCGGCCGCTCGGAAGTCACAGCGGCCGACCGCCGGTTTGGAGGTGTCGATCGTTGTCTACGAAGCGGCTCGATTCCAGGGCATTTTTGCCAGCAGCATGCCCATCCCACAGGTGTCCGTTATTCCGGCGAAGACGAGGCCGGCGCCCACAAATGCGGACAGCCCGAGAAAACTGGGATGAACCAGCCAGGCGAGGATCGCTCCGGCAAGGACCAGTGTCCCGGCCGCGATTCGTACTTGTCGCTCCAGGGAAATGGCCTTCTTTCCTCGCTCCAAAGGCAGCGAAGTCGATTCACATGCGCGGGTGCCTCCTTCGACATTGACGACGTTTTCGAAACCGGCTTGGTGAAACATGTGGCATGCCTTTTCACCGCGGCCACCGGCCTGGCAGATGACGTAGAGCGGTCGGTCATCCTCGCCGTTGTGCTTTCTCATCGCGGTCGCGGGATCGAGTTGATCGAGTGGGATATTCTCAGCAAACTCGATATGACACTCACGAAACTCGACCGGCGTGCGAACATCGATGAGGTCGATGGTTTCGCCAGCGGTGTGAAGCTCTTGCAATGCGTGGGGAGAAATGGTGTTCGAGCTCATGGCATTCTCCGATGGGCGGATAGACGAGGCGGTCCTTGCCGTGGAATGCGTCAAGAGGGCGAGGACCGGGTAACGATCTTCCGTGGGATGGCGACTAACCTATTCTTAAGGAGCGGCGCCGAAAATCCAATCCGCTCACAGGAGGGTGTGCCTAGTCGCACGCCGAGAACATCGGGAGTTGGACGTTGCGAGAGCCCTACCAAAAGAGAGAAACGTGCGACAGGGACGAATCCCCGCCACACGTTTCTTTCTCGCCGAATCGATCGCGACCGCGATTCTTGCGGGTCGCCACCGATATGTCTTGTCTCGCTCGACTTAGAAGTTGAACGTCCACTCCGTGTAGAAGAAGTCGGCGTCGTTGCTCGGATCGTTGATCTTGTCACCCTTCCAGAAGTAGGAGTAACCGAACAACAGTTTGTTGCGAGCGTTGATCTTATAGGTCGCCAGCAGATCGACTTCGTCACCGTAGTGGGTCACGGCGCTCTGCGCGGGCGTACCGCCGATGGACGGAATCGGACCCGCTCCGACCGACTGGAAGTGGTAGTACCAGACCAGCAGGTCGAGCTTCTTCGTCGGGCTCATCTTGAGCAGCACGTTGGGAGCCAATACGTTGGTTCGCTGAACGGCGTCAATGAAACCGAGGTACTTGTGCGCCAGCGGGAAGAGATGGTTGTAGTTCTCCGAGGCGTAGTCCATGTAGAGCCACAGGGTTGGCTTCCAGCAGAGGCAAGGCATTTCTCGCCCTAAACCGACGGTCGCGAAACCTTCCGACTGCGAACCGGTGTTGATACCGGCCGCGTCACCCGCTTGGTAAGCGGCTTCGATCTCGTAGAGCCAGTTTTCGTAGTGAGAGCCGTACATTCGGGCACCGAACGTGTGGAGGCTGAACGCCGACACCTTGTTGTCGTAGCCCAAGTAGTAGAGGTCGAGCGTTGAATTACCGCAACCTTTGTACGTGGCGTACGTTCCGTAGAACGGTTGATCGTAGTCCGCTTCATCCAGGTCATTAGGGTCGACCTGAACGTAGTGCGTGAAGAAGGCGTCGATCGACCAATCGCCGACATTGTGCATCAGCTTGGCACCTTCAAACGTGCGTCGCGTATTGGACCAGTCGAGGGGCGACACGGTTCGTTGGGCACCGTAGAGCAGTTCCTGACGACCGAAACGGAGCGTCGTATCGCCACAGTTGAAGCGGGCGTCGACAAAGGCGTTGAGGAAATCGCCGTTGTTGACGTCGATTCCGCGGGGAGGAAAGTCTTCGCCGTAGCTGTCCGCGTAGATTCCTTCCACGTAGAAGCGGAAGATGTCGTTCATTTCGTAGTCCGCGTACAGACGAACGCGATTTAGCAGGAAGTCGTCCGTATTCGGCTGGAAACGGGTTCCCTTCATGCCCTCTTCATGGTGGTAGCGGAGACGCCACTGACCGCCGATGTCGAGATGCCCATTGCAGCCGACGCAGATGTTCTTGAAGTGATCACCCAGGTAGCACCCGTCGTAGCAGGGATCACACATGTAGCTGAAGTAGTTGTTGTAGAAGACGCCCTTGTAGGCCGTGGCCGCCTTTTTAGCCGCCCGCTTGCGATCGCAGCAAGTGCAGCAGCCGGCGTCACAGTCGCAGGAAGCGGCACTGCTGGCCATCGTGATTGGAGCGTAAACATCGGCATCTTGAACAATGCTGTCCTGGACGATGTTCTCTCGAACCACTTCCGACTGATCCGCCGGTGGTTGCGGCGGAACGGGCGGCAGGTCGGCGTCACCGACTACCTGGGCCCCAGCGGATAGGGCGACAAGGAACAGCGACAGGGAGATTCCCAGCGTGGATAGTGTTTTCATGGCGGAAGTTGGCTGCCCGACGGGTTAGAACGGTTAGAGGGATTGTCCGCCTACGCGGAATATCGGCCGTTTGGGCGGCCGGATTTAAGCAGGAAGAATCGCTAATACAGGCTATCGGCAGCCTCGTTCCACACGACCAGTCCAGGCGATGACGCTGTTAGAACCGGTGCAACCTTGTCATGCGGATGTGAACTTTGCGGTTTTTGCGGTCGATTGCCGCGCCAGGGCGCCTTTTTTGTGCAGCGCCGGTAGGGAAGCGGTCGGTCCCGTAACGGTTATCCCCGCTGATTGACCGAAGCCCGACGTTTGCCAGTTGAAGAGGTAGGCAACTCATATGGAGGGGTCGCTGTGCGGAACCGTCGCGCCCCGGCACGTTCGGGGCTGCTAATCGCAACGATGTTGGTATCGCGCGGGGGCAATATTCTTTCTATGATTTTTCTTCCCGCTTGATTGAAGCGTCGTGCGGAATCGGTACACTTTCGGATAGAAGTCCTAGATAACAGCTGGTGTTTTGCCGTGGTGAAGTTTCGCAAACATCGTCGGCTATGGTTCACGCTCGGTCTTGGCGGCGCCACGCTCTGGTGTCTCGTCGGTGCGACGGCCGGGATCGGCACGTACACCTTTTACTATGCCGAAGGGGCTTCTTATCTTTCCAATGACGCCGCGTCGTGTGCGAATTGTCACGTGATGCAGGGGCACTACGATGCCTGGCTGAAGTCGTCGCATCGTGCCGTTGCTGCCTGCAACGACTGCCACGCTCCGCACGACTCGACCGTGAACAAGTACTACTGCAAGGCCCGTAATGGGTTCTTTCATAGTTTGGCGTTTACGACCGGTGATTTTCCCGATCAGATTCTGATCAACGACTACAACCGCGGCGTGACGGAGCAGTCGTGTCGCCATTGCCATTCGCAGATTGTCGATTCGATCGATCATCCGCCGCTGGGGGCGAACGACGAGCAGATGTCCTGTATTCGCTGTCACAACGAAGTGGGGCATTCCCGGTAGACCGCCTGGGTGCCCCGCGTTTCACTTTCCATTCGCACGAGCCCTATCATGTCCGAAACCTCCGCTACGAACGAACCTGCAAGAAGCCGCATGCCCGTGATGCTGATCTTGATCGCCGGAGTGGTCTGTTTCTTTTTAGCCGGGCTGTTGATGAATATCTTCGAGCGTAAGCAAGAGGCCAAGCAGCCGTTCTTCAATGTGGTGGAACTCAACGACGACATCGAGGACCCGGCCGAATGGGGAAAGAACTTTCCGCTTCAATACGACGACTACAAGAAGACGGTCGACATGGAGCGAACACGTTATGGCGGTAGCGAGGCCGTGCCCCGCGAGCCAACCGCCGACGATCCTCGCGACGTGACATCCGCCAGCAAGCTCGACAAAATCCCCCAGCTCAAGCGAATGTGGGCCGGCTATGCCTTTGCCAAGGATTTCCGCCAAGCCCGCGGACATGCCTATATGTTGGAGGATCAACTCTTCACCGGTCGCCAGTCGGTACCGCAGCCGGGAACCTGTCTGCACTGTCACGCGTCCGTTTACACCGCGCAGAAGAAGCTGGGCAACGGCGATATCGTCAAAGGCTTTGAGGAGCTCAACAAGTTGCCGTACAAGGAAGCGGCCGCCCACGTAACGCACCCGGTGGCCTGTATCGACTGCCACGACGCCACGACGATGGCGCTGCGGATTACTCGCCCTGGCTTTGCCGAGGGAATCGCCGCGGCCAAGGCCGCCGAGGGGATCGAGAATTACGATGTCAACACGATGGCTACCCGGCAGGAGATGCGGACCTTCGTTTGTGCCCAGTGCCACGTGGAGTATTACTTCTCCGGCGAGAATAAGCGGCTGACGTTCCCCTGGCACAACGGGCTGCTCGTCGACGACGCTTACCAGTACTACGAAGATATCGACTTCAAGGATTGGACGCACGCCGATACAGGGGCTCCCATGCTCAAGGCCCAGCATCCCGAGTTTGAGATGTGGTCGCAGGGTGTGCATGCCCGTGCCGGCGTTTCCTGTTCCGATTGCCACATGCCTTACAAGCGAGTGGGGGCGACGAAGATCAGCGATCACCACGTGCGTAGTCCGCTCTTGAACATCAATAACGCCTGCCAGACCTGCCACAAACATCCGGAAGAGCAGATCCGGGCGCATGTGGAGTCGATTCAGGAGCGGAATACGAATCTCACCGAGACCGCCCTGGATGCCTTGGTGGATCTGATCGACGATATCAAGGCGGCGAAGGAGGGCGGAGCAACCGAGGAGCGGCTGAAGGACGTGCTCGAACTGCAGCGCAAGGCTAGTTTCTACGTCGACTGGGTTGAGGCCGAAAACTCGGCCGGCTTCCATGCTCCGCAGGAGTCAGCCCGCATTCTGGCCGATTCGATCGACGCCTCCAGGCGGGGTCAGATCCTGTTGCGAGATGTGCTCTCAGGCAAGACGTCGGGTGAGGAGTCAGCGAGCGCCGCCTCGGAAAACACGGAGCCGGCCGATCCTGAGTAGTCCGCGTTTTCTTGCCGCATGTGTGCCAGCAGAGCACAGATTCGCAGGCGACGTAATCGGTGTCATGGGCATATACTAACCACACGCGCGGCCGCTATGTGCGACCTACACTTACGTGGTGAGCTGCGCGCGCCGCTAGGCTGTGCCCGCTCTGTGGTTATGCCCGCTGCTGCCTGAGTTTCTTGTTGCGGAGTCTTCGAGATGATCGCTGTATTTACCGTCTTATTCGTGCTGGCTGTTTCGCTAACGGTCATTCGCATCGCCGCCGCGGCGCTCGCGCTGACCGGTATCTCTCGCGATCTGGCCCACTTTCAAGCACTCTCGGCGTTTACCGGTTCGGGCTTCACCACCAAGGAATCAGAAGACATCGTCAATCATCCGGTGCGGCGACGGATTGTGATGCACTTGATGCTGCTCGGTAACGCCGGAATCGTGGTGGCGATTGCTTCGGTCTTGCGACTGGTTTTGGAAGAGAGCGGGGGTACCGACTGGTACGACAAGTTCTGGATTCGCCTGTTGACCTTGTTTGTCGGTGTTGGCGTTCTGTGGGCGACGGCGAGAAGCGGACCCGTCGAAAAACTAATGTGGAAGGCCAACGCCTGGGCGCTCAACCGCTGGTCGCGAATCGAGGTTCAAGATTACAGCCGCCTGTTTCACCTGGCCGAAGACTATGGCGTCTCGGAATTAAGAGTTCATGAAGGGGACTGGTTAGCCGGTCATCCGCTCGATCAGTTGCAGCTGACCAACGAGGGCGTACTGGTCTTGGGGATCGAAAGGGCAGGGGGGCACTACGTCGGCACCCCGCGTGGCGAAACCTCGGTCGAACCGGGCGATTCCTTGATCATGTATGGTCGTCAGGAGACGCTCGCCGAATTGCATTCCCGTAGCGAAGGCATGGTCGGCAACCTACGACATGTGATCGCCGTGACACGTCAGGCCGATGTTCGCGAGCAGGAAGCGAACGGACAGACAGCCGAGAAGCATGGGGCTGGCATGTAGGTAAGTGGGCAGCGCACAATGATTCAGCCTGTTAAAGAATTCTGTGCGTAAGGTTTCGCGTTCTATGAAACGAATTCACATCGTCGGTGCCAAGAACAGCGGCAAGACCACGTTGATTGTCGACTTGGTGACGCATCTCACCTCGCTCGGCTACCGCGTCGGCACGGTCAAACACACCCATCATCGCCACGAACTCGACACGCCTGGCAAGGATTCGCATCAACACCGCGAGGCGGGCGCCGCCGTGGTGGGCATTCTCTCGCCTGGCATGACCGCCGTGTTTTGTCCGGCCGCGGCCGATGAAGATGTTTCCGATCGCTACGACCGTTTCACGGGGGCTTTTGCCGATTGCGATATCGTGCTCGTCGAAGGCCACTTGCAGGTCGAGGGTTTCAAGATCGAAGTTTGGCGCAGAGCGGCCACACGAGAACCTTTGGCCGCAGAGAACGACTCGATCGCGGCCCTGGTGACCGATGATCTGGCAGACTTTCCAGCAGCGGATTCCGTTTCCGCGCCCGTCCTTAAGGTACCGGTCTTCAAGCGAAGTGATTTGCCGACCTTAGCCGATTGGATCACCAAGGTCGCTAGCGGCGAAGAAGACGCGAGTTCCGCCTGCGACTAGCTACTGATTCAATTAGCTACTGAAGCGACTAGCCGCCGCGACTTGCCACGCGAACGCTACTCGGCTTTTGCGTCGGGGCTATCGGCCGGAAACCGGCAGAGCGGTTTCCGCGATTTGGGGACCGCCAGCAGATTGTCGATCGTCGTTTCGGCAAACGCCGTTTCAACTGCCGCCGCTGCGTTGTCCAACTTGCGATGAAGCGGGCAAAGATTCTTGCCGTGGTTGGCAATCTTCAGCGGGCACTCGTGAATCCGTTGCACTGGATCGACCGCGTTGATGATCTCGAGCACGGTCAGCTTCGAGCTTTCCTTCGAGAGCGTGAAGCCGCCGTGGATGCCCCGCTGCGAATTGACCAGCTTCGAGCGGCTCAGGCTTTGCATTACCTTCGACAGGTAGCCGGCCGGTACCTCGGTCACTTCCGCGATTTGCTGCGTCGTGCACGACTTGCCGTCGTTGTCGGCAAGAAAAACGATCGCTCGCAGTGCGTATTCGGCCGTTTGGGAGATCATCGGCGAAGCAGGCTCTTGCAAGCCGCGAGGGGAAAACGATTGATTGGACCTCTATGTCCAAATTAGACCCATCGCTCGCCGAGTGTCAACCGCGCCGCCTCGTGGACAACATCGCACAGGTGGCGGTCGATGGGAGTGTGACTTTTTTTGCCATAGGCAGGAAAACGAGGGTAAGGCCAAAAAACTCCAACGTGTTGCCGCGGCTGCGTTTGCGGCACTGTGCGATTAGGGCACGTTTTGATGCAATCGCCGCGGCCGTCTGTGCTTAGAGAAAATTTGGCCTGTTTGCCGGTGACGCCAAAAAAGTCTGTGTAGTTGCGTGGCGTTATTTGGGAAGGCGGTAGTCATAAATAAAACGCACCCTATCACAGCTGCCGGGTTCAAATCAAAAAAGAAAGTGTGCCGGAACCTTCGACGTACGTGATGGCGGCGGTCGCACTGTTTGGTCTAATGTTGATCTGCCGGCGGCGCGAATAGTCCTTGGATGTGAGTACTTCGCAGGTCGATCCGAAATAATTCCGCTTGTATGGCGAATGGTCGATAGTAAGAATGATAGGGTGAAGATTGACATGCTGAGGGGCAAATGGTGAGCGACGAAGTTACCTACGAAATTCGGCACCAGCGGAACGCCAGGTTCTTGTTCTTCGTGCCGATCTGGATGGCCTTCTGGCTCTTCTTCGAGGTACTCATTGGGTTCCTCATCCTGCGGGGGCTCTGGAATCTTCCGGCCGAGATTCAACGCGATGGTGGGTACGCCATTGGCGGCCTTGTGATTGGCGCGATCCTGCTGGCTTGGCTCACGATGTGGAGTTACCTTGGATTCATTATGGCGCGGGCCTGGCTGTGGAACCGATTCGGTCGTGAGTCGATTTCGATTGTCGGCGGTGAACTTGCGATTCTGCGGGAGTGCCTCGCTTGGCGTCGCAGCAAGCGATACAAGCTGAGCGAGGTCCAATCGTTGCGGTGCATTTCCAAGCCTGGCCGCAGCTTTGAAATGATGCGTGTCGGGCAGATGTGCAATATGAATGTTCCCTTGCTCTCGTTTGACTATCGGCCGTCGAAGAAGGTCCAATTCGGATTCGGTATCGAAGCGACCTCCGCCGAGGAGATTGTTGCCGACCTGGGAACGCGTTACCCGGAGATGGTGGCGGCGAGTTAAGCGGGAAGGGGGCGACTTTGGGCAAGGAAACACTAAGTTCTGATGCAATGTGAAAGACATAGGGGCGATGATGAGAAGTCAGAGATGGATTGCGATTGGCTTTTGGGGCCTTCTTGCGGTCTCGTGTTCGTCGATGGTGAGTGTAATTCCTCCTGACGCCAAGACGGTCACCAGGATGGCGGTAACGCATGGTCGTATTCATCGTTACCTGAAAGAGCATCGCGTTGTGCCAGCCGATTTGTCCGTGCTTCCGGAACGGGGAGGATTCGACAATAGAACGACCGACGGTTGGGGTCGTCCTTTGATCTACTCCGCGGATGACCAAGGCATCATTTCGTTGACCAGTCTAGGGCGCGACGGCCAGGTCGGCGGAGACGACGATGATGAGGATATTGTTCGTCAATATCGAACAAGGAACGAGGATGGCACGCTTAACATTGACGACGAGTTCTGGATAATTGATTCGCTCGTTTTTCCTGATGCGGAATAAGACCGTTGGTGCGTGCACGTCATGCACCCTACAGCGAGCAATACCTGGCATCCACGTATCACCTGTCAATCAGCAGGATGAACGAGATCCATCCTTGTCGATCCTGTTATCCTGTCAAAAGAAGGAACGACCAAGCGACCGTCGGACAGGAGTTATTGCCGCTACGCCTTGCGCCCCACGTACAGCAGTTTGCCGAACGAGGCTTTGCAGAGTTCGCGATCGAAGTGGCGATCGAGTTCGGCCTGGATTACCTTCGGCTGGCCGAGCCACTGGAAATAGGTCGTCGCTTCCCGCTCGGTCATCACCGCTAGGGCATCGAGTTTGGCGTAGCAGCGGCGGAACAGTTTGACTTCGCAGGCGCTGTGAACGGCGCGCAAGAACGGCGTCCACCAAGGCTCGACAATCGCGAAACGGCCGCCCGGTTTGAGTACTCGTTGGACCTCGCTGAGAACGGCGGTCAGATCTTCTGGCACGGTCGGCAGGTGGTGCAATCCACCCTGCACGATCATCAGGTCCTTGCTTTCCGACTCGAATTTCAGGTCGCGGCAGTCGGCCACGTACAGCTTGGCGTCGCCTTCGTACTGCTTCAACAAACTGGGCGAGAGGTCGACCCCTTCCAGGTTGTTGAAGCCAAGCCGCTGGAGAGCGACCAGGCCGTTACCACGTCCACAGAATAGATCGACGATGTCGAGATCGCGCGCCATGCGATCGACGCCGAGTCGGTGAAACCGCTTGGTGAATTTGTCGATCTCTTCTTCCGGCGTCTCGAACCGCGCGTAAGCGGCTTCCCAGACGGCGTCGCAACATTCCAGCCCTTCGTGCCAGTAGGTAATCCCTGAGGCTTCCGGCGCTCGTTCGCGTGTGGCTGGTTCCGCTTGCAGTACAGACATGCTCAATCTCGAAGGGATAGGTCTAAGGATACTAGGAATAGGCGAATGTCTACGCCGCGGCCGACAGCATGCCCGGTTCTTCTTCTCGGGCCGTCATCGGCAGGATCTGTCGTTCGTTCTCTTCTGCCGAAGCTCGCTGAGCGATCCAGACATCGGCCACCTTCACCAGCACGCAGAAGATGCCTGCTTGGACGGCCGAGAAGAGCGTGAAGGAACCGGCCAACAGTCGCGACCAGTGCATGTTGACTTTGCCCGTCGTGGCGAATTCGGCAATGCCAGGCCACCAGAAGATGAGCGTGGCGAGCGACAACGTTCCCGCCAGGCCCAACAGGACGGGACCACGAGCCACGGTACCGACCAGGCCAGCCCAAAAGGTGTTGGCGTCAGCCCGTCGGCGACTCAGCCGTGCCATGCGGTTGGTAAGTCCCGTTGCGAACAGCAACAACAGACTTAGCGAACCGAGGATCGAGCAGGCGCTGAAGCGGTAGATCATCCACTCTTCCAGGCGGTTGTTCTTGAAATAGTATTCGACCGGGTGGGCCGCCATGAACAGAAGCAACATCATGCAGACGCTGAATCCCATCAGGAATAGTTTTTCTGGTCGGAAGCAGAGCACGCCCGACATGATTGTCTTGAAGAAGCGAATACCGTCGTGAAAAACGCTCAGCTTGCTTTCGCCGATTCGTTCGGCGTAGGTCATCGGCGTTTCCATCACACGCAAATTGTTGAGCATCGCACGGGCGCTCATCGAGGGCGTGAAGTGGAGACCATCCGGCAGTGGATAGAGATCTTCGAGTGAGCTGCGGCGAACCACTCGCATGCCGCTGGCGGTGTCGGTGATGTGTTGTCCGCAAAGGAAACCGAGCATCAGGGCGTAGATGCGATTGCCGAGTTGGCGGATCGGAGGCATTTCCGACTCCGGTCCGAGTCGCGATCCGAGTGCGACATCCGCCGACTGCTCGATGCACAACCGGCACATGTCCGCGAAGAATTTTGGATTACACGTTCCGTCGGCATCGAGAAAGCCGACAAGCGTTCCGCTGCCTTGTCGCCAGCCTTCTTTGATGGCCGCACCGTAGCCGCGGTTCTTCTCGAACACGATGACTTTGACGCCGTCGAATTCGCTGGCGATCTCGGGCGTGCGATCGGTCGAGCCGTCGCTAACGACGACGATTTCGACGTGGTCGAGGCCAGCCTGTTGTTTGATGTATTCTGATTCTTCGAGGCAGCGCGAGATTGTGCCCCCGATGGCCTCTTCCTCGTTCAGTGCCGGGATGACGATGGTCAGACTTTGGTGACGAGGAGACTGCTTGAACATGAGTTTTGTTTCCGTTTGGCGTCTTGTGTTCCAGAAAAATGGGCGTTCCAGAAAAATGGCGTTCCACAGAAGTGGTCGCGTTCTATTGATCGAGACGCGATCGCAATTGGGGCGCGGATACATTCATCGCGCCGGTGATCAATTACGGTCGCCGTTCGATTGGCGACGGATTCTATCGATTCACCCAAATCGGTGCGATACAGAAATGGCCATTTCTCACGGCCCAAACGAGAGAGTGCTAGCACTGATCGCGGCGTGCTAGCAGGGGGGGGCTGCGCTTGATTGCTGCCGTGACGGTGATGCTTAGCTCGCCTGCGGCGTGACGGGCAGCTTGGCCTGGATGGTCGTCCCTTTGCCTGGCTTGCTGTTGATGGTCGCTTTGCCGCCGAAGAGTCGCGCTCGTTCGTGAATCCCGCGCAGTCCGAACCGAGCTGGGTCGATCTGTTTCGGATCGAAGCCTTCGCCGTTGTCGCGGATCGTGATTTCGAGCATGTCGCCGGTCTGTTTCAATTGCACGCCGACATGCGCGGTGTTGGCGTGTTTCTTCACGTTGGTGAGCGATTCTTGAACGATGCGGAAGATGGCCCCTTCCAGCATTGCATCGAGACGATCGAACTGAACGTCATGTTCGAAGGCGATGGTAAGTGCGGCCGCTTCCTCTTGATCGGCGATGAGGTGTAGCAGCGATTCGACGACGCCCGCCTCGTCGAGCACCATTGGCCGCAGGTCGCGAATCAATCGGCGGCCTTCAGCGATCGCCTGTTGTAGATGAGCTTCGATGCTGCCGAGGTTCGAGGCCTCGATGTCGCTCTCGCTTTCCTGGGGCGACATGGCCTGGAGTTGCATTTGTGCGCCGACGATGTACTGCACGAGTCCATCATGAATGTCGTGAGATACCATCCGGCGTTCGTTCTCTTGTAGGGCGAGCAGTTGGCGTAACAGCTGTTGTTCCGCCTTGATGCGATCTTCTGCCATTTTGCGACGGGTCACGTTCGTGGAAATGCTCGTGGCGCCGACGATCTTACCATCTTCCCAGTAGGGGCCGATTCGCGTCTGCAACCACTCGGTCTTCCCGTCGGCCCCGGTGATCGAGTGTTCTAGACTCAGGTACTCGCCCGTCTCGATAACGGCCGCAACCGCTTGGATGACCGCCGGGCGATATTCCTCGCTGACATAGTCGTACACACACGTCTTCGCGACGTCGGCCGGGTCGTATCCGGCCTCGGGACGATTGCTGTATTGAATAATGCCATCGGCATCGGCGGTCATGATCAGGTCGGGAGCCATTGCGATCAGGCTACGCCAGCGTTCTTCACTGCGGGCGAGTTCGGCGGTGCGCCGCTCGACGCGATCTTCCATTTCGTCGTACGCCTGTCGGAGCGCCTGTTCGTCTGCCCGACGACTGGAAACGTCGGTGATGCTGCCGCGCACCAGACGACGACCGGCGACCGGCAGACGGACCAGTCGAATCTCGCAGGGGACTTCGGCGCCGCTTGCATGTAGGTGTGTCCATTCCACGACCGGCGTCGCCCCGGCGAGCGCCTGTTCGATTTTCTCGCGCACGACAGGTGCCGATGGTTCGCCGCTGGGTTGTTTGGGTGGACTAAGATCGATTGGATTCGCCTCGGACAGTGCTTCTGCAGTTAGTCCGAACAGCGCCAGCGCGTTGTCGTTCCACTCCACGAACTTTCCGGTATCGACATCCAACACGACGATCGCTTCCGGCGCATGTTCCAGCAGCAGTCGCAGGTGCTTCTCGCTGGCGTCCTTGGCGGCTTCGGCTTCCTTGCGTTCGGTGATGTCCCGAACGACGGTGCTGACTCCGAGGACTTCATTCGTCGAACTGCACAGTGGTAGATAGTCCGCCAAGTAGGTCTCGATACGATCAGGCACGGTGCGCGATACCGCCTCGACCTCAACGTCTCGCGTCGGTTCACCGGTCTCGATCACGCGGCGATAGATCGGCTCAAGCGTCTCGCAAATCTGCGGAAGGATCTCGCGAAGGTGTTTGCCGATGTGCGCCTCGACAGAGCAACCGTTGATCTCGGCGAGTCGCTGGTTGATCCGTACGAAACGAAGATCGGTGTCGATCAGACAAAGCCCGACCGGCGTCGTCGCATAGAGTTGCTCGAGACCTTGATGCCGCTCCTCAAGCTCGGATAGTTGCACTCGGGCCTCGGCCAGCTCGCGTTCGACCTGGGCCAGACGTTCTCGTAGCGGCTCAAGATTGCTCGTTGCCGATGATTTTGCTTCGTCAGACATAAGCGGCTCGAGTGTGCCGTGCCCAAAGAGTCAGACCAAATGGCCTCCTGCGTGTTGCGTGCAGGCAAGAATTCAATCTACACGTTCCATATTGGATATCCACCACCGTGTTTGAGAAGTTATGAACCGCCGAAGGATCTGGCATCGGTCCAGTCGGGTCCGTTATCGGTCCACTTTGAGGGGTTTTTCTCTGATATTTGGCCAGAATCGACTCGTTGTCGGGAGCTGCCCAAAAAATGTGGGAAACGAGCCTTCAAAGAATGCCTAGGTCATAGGCAGGCTTGCCCATTAGGAGGGCATTCGCCACTCAATTGGTGCAATCCACAAAAAACTTTACCAGCGGCCGATGGCATTGTTTTCCGGGGTAAAAAGCGATTTCTTGGGGTGATTTAGATCAAAGACGGTCGTCTGACGGTTTTCTGTGGCACAGATTTTGCTTCTGTGGCTGGTTGCCAAGAAATTGATCTTGACACACACTATACCCCTTCCATCCATCCCACCAGGCAGACAGTAGGAGTTTCACGTGAGTACTGTTACCCCTCCCAACAAGTCATCCCTCCCCCCCTCCAGTTCGGCTGCCAGCGGACATCGTGCTGCTGGCTCCTCGCCCCGTTTGGCTGCCATCAACGCAGTGACCAACTACTCCGGCCAAGCCGCCGTTGAGTACACCGATCTGCCGACCCAGGAACTTTTCGGCGCCAACGTTTTCAGCAAGAAGGTCATGAAAGAGCGGCTTCCCAAGCCGATCTTCAAGTCGCTGCTAGCGACCATTGAGTCGGGCGAGAAGCTCGATTCCTCCGTTGCCGACATCGTCGCTTCGGCTATGAAGGATTGGGCGATCGAGAAGGGTGCCACGCACTATGCTCACGTCTTTTATCCGCTCACCGGTGCCACCGCCGAGAAGCACGACAGCTTCTTGTCGCCTGGTAGCGATGGTGTTGCTCTTGCCGAATTCAGCGGTAGCCAGCTCATTCAAGGCGAACCGGACGGGTCGAGTTTCCCCACCGGTGGTATTCGTCAGACGTTTGAAGCCCGCGGTTACACCATCTGGGACGTGACCAGCCCGGCTTATCTGTTGGAAAATCCTAACGGAACCACGCTCTGCATTCCGACCGCGTTTGTTTCTTGGACGGGCGAAGCCCTCGACAAGAAGACGCCGGTGTTGCGTTCGATGCAGGCATTGAACAAGCAAGCCCAACGCGTGCTGAAGTTGTTCGGACACAATGACGAAGCGTTTGTCGCTTCGACCGCGGGGCCGGAACAAGAGTACTTCCTGATCGATCGTCACTTCTTCTTCGCCCGTCCCGACTTGGTGAACGCCGGTCGTACGTTGTTCGGAGCGACCCCTCCCAAGGGCCAAGAGTTCGACGATCACTACTTCGGTGCCATTCCAGAACGCGTTCTGGCCTGCATGCTGGAAACCGAGCGTGAATTGTTCAAGCTTGGAATTCCGGTCAAGACGCGACACAACGAAGTCGCCCCCGGCCAGTACGAAATCGCGCCGGTCTTCGAGTCGGCCAACTTGGCGACCGACCATCAGCAGTTGATGATGATCACGCTGCGTCGCGTCGCTGAGAAGCACGGCATGGCCTGCCTGACCCACGAGAAGCCGTTCGCCGGCGTCAACGGTTCGGGTAAGCACGTGAACTGGTCGCTCGGTAGCAGCTCGCAGGGTAACCTGCTCGATCCGGGTGCCACGCCGCACGAGAACGCTCAGTTCTTGGTCTTCTGTGCCGCCGTGATTCGTGCCGTACACAAGTATCAAGGTGTGCTTCGCTCGGTCGTCGCTTCGGCCGGTAACGATCACCGCTTGGGTGCGAACGAAGCTCCCCCGGCGATCATCTCCGTCTTTTTGGGTGATCAGCTGACCGACGTCTTCGAGCAGATCAAGCAGGGCGGTGCCAACAGCTCGATCGAACGTAGCACGCTGACCGTGGGTGTCGACGTTCTGCCGCCGCTGCCGAAGGACGCTGGCGATCGTAACCGCACGAGCCCGTTTGCCTTTACCGGAAATCGTTTCGAGTTCCGTGCCGTGGGATCGAATCAATCGATCGCCGGTCCGCTCGTGGCGATGAACACGATAGTGGCCGAGTCGATCGACTTCTGTGCCACGAAGTTGGAAGAAGCCATCGGTGGCGACAGCTCCAAGCTCAACGGCGCGATCCAGACGCTTTTGACCGAGGTCATGAACGAAAGTTCGTCGATCATCTTCAACGGCGACGGTTACTCCGACGAGTGGCACAAGGAAGCCGAAGAGCGTGGACTCTTGAACCTCAAGACGACCGCCGACGCACTTCCCGTGCTCAAGGAACAGGCCGTGGTCGAATTGTTCGAGAAGTACGAAGTTCTCTCGGCTCGCGAAATGGAAAGCCGCTCGGAGACTTACCTCGAGCAGTACTGCATGACGGTTGCCGTGGAAGCGAATCTGACGGTCGAAATGGCCCGCACGATGATCTTCCCCGCCGCGATTCGTTATCAGAGCGAACTGGCCGGTGCGGCCGCCAACCTGCGTTTGGTTGGTTGCGAGTTCGATACCTATACGCTCGACACCGTCTCCACGCTCGTCAAGTCGCTGCAAGACGCCATCGTCGTCTTGGATGAGGCCAAGAACGAGGAAGAGTCGGACGACCTGGTCAAACAAGCCCGTCACTGCTGCGACGTGGTGCTGCCGGCCATGCTCAACGTGCGTAAGTTCGCCGATGAGCTCGAAGGCTACGTGGCCGACGACCTGTGGACGCTTCCGACGTACCAGGAAATGCTCTACATCAAGTAGTGCCAAAACAAAGGGGTGACAACTTCCCAGAGGTTGTTGCTTTTTTAACGACGTGCAGCTGGTAAGGGATGGCCGGTTGCACGTCGTTTTTTATTGCGCCGATGTAGAGAGTGTTCTTTGAGTTCGGGTCGCGACTTCGGTGGACGAAAGTCGTGCGGCACTCCGTGACGCAAACGTGAAGCGCCAAATAGGTCTTTAAGCCGAGAATATTTTGACAGGATCATAGGGTGAACCAGGATGCTGTCTGGCCGATGCCTCCCTCCCGATCGTTATTCGACGGCTCGCACGCGACTTCGCTCTTTCGGGACTCTCTGGAGAGGGGGATCTGCTTGACACCCCCTGCCGTTCGTATATGGTGAACCGAAGTTGTGGGTGTCTTCGGTCTCATCAGCGTGGGGCCCAAATGCCTGCTTCTCTCCAAATCCTCTCCCCCAGACCCCGAATCGGAGTGTGGAATTATGAAAAATCGACCCCGCAAAAATGTTCAGCGTGTGATCCTCGGCAGTCTGGTCGCGGCCGTGGCCCTCGTTGGTTTGGCCATGCCGGCGGTCACCGTCGCCGACGAAACTTGCCAGTCGCCATACATGCCGAAGATCACCGGCCAAGAGGACTTTATCTACGTGTGGACGCTGGGCGTCGAAGGTTGGGGTGACGGCTCCGACAAGCTGGTCACCATCGACGTGCGACCGGACTCGAAGACTTATGGTACCGTGATTCATTCCGTCTCGGTCGGAGGTCGCCACGAAGCTCACCATGGCGGGTTCAGCGATGATCGTCGTCACCTGTGGGTGAGCGGTCTCGACTCCGGCAAGATCTTCATCTTCGATGTTCGTACCGATCCGGCCGCGCCGAAATTGACCAAGACGATCGACGATTTTTCTAAGTCATCCGGTGGCGTTGTCGGACCACACACGATCTACGCCTTGCCGGGCCGTTTGATGATCTCGGGTCTGTCCAACGATAAGGATCACGGCGGACCGACCGCATTGGTAGAGTACACCAACGAAGGCGACTTCGTGGCCACGCACTGGCTGCCGACCGACACCGATCCGCGTGGCGCGGACATCGAGAAGGTGGCCGACGGCTACGGCTACGACATTCGTGTCTTGCCCAGGCGTAACGCGATGCTGACCTCCTCCTTCACCGGCTGGTCGAACTACATGATGGACTTTGGGCAAATGCTCAAAGATCCCGAGGCGATGAAGCGTTTCGGACAGACCGTCACGCTATGGGACTTGCACAGCCGCAAGCCTAAGAAGGTGTTTCATGTGCCGGGCGCTCCACTGGAGATTCGCTGGGCCTTGGGACCAACGCACAATTACGCCTTCACCACCACAGCCCTTACTTCGCAGATCTGGCTGATCTATGAGGACAGCGACGGAGAGTGGAAGTCGAAGGCGGTGGCCGACATTGGTGATCCGTCGAAGATTCCGCTCCCGGTCGATATCAGTCTCAGCTCGGATGACTCGACCCTGTTTGTCGACAGCTTCATGGACGGTAAGGTTCGCGTGTTCGACGTTTCCGATCCGCACAATCCTCGTCAGACGTACGAGAAGGAGATCGGTAGCCAGGTCAACATGGTCTCGCAAAGTTGGGACGGCAAGCGGCTTTACTTCAGTAGCTCGCTGCTGGCCAACTGGGACAAGAAGGGCGACGCGGACGAGCAGTTCGTCAAAGGTTACGACTGGGATGGCAAAGAGATGACCGAGAAGTTCAGCATCGACTTTGCTAAAGAAAAGATCGGACGGGCGCACATCATGCGTTTCGGTGCTGAAGATCTATAGTTCCGCGGTCGTGAGAAAGTAGTTGATTGATGATGAGGCGAAGTTCTTCGCGACGTGGCCGAGCTGCGCCGGTCGTTTGTGTGACGTTGTTCTTGTTCGTGGCCGCGCTAATCGCGTATCGCGTGTTTTCAATTGTGCTGATCGAAGGCCGCGGTGGCGACGTTGCGGTTGCCGCAATTCAGCCTGGGCAGGACGGCGGAGGTGCCGGCCAGCCTGCCTCAGCGTCGTCGACAGAGCACGAAGAAGGAGTCGTCGATCCCGTCGAGTCGACGACTGCCCGCGTCGAGTCGGATGCTATTGCCCGCCCTGAATTGGCGATTGGCCGAACTACCGAGTACGACTACGACCCGCCTGAGCCTGGCAGCTACACGTTGCCGGTGATCAAGCCGGCAGGCGACGGACCGGTGCTGCGGCTCGACGGCAAGCGCGGTCAGCTGCGTGAGATGATCGACGGTCGAATCACCGTGCTGAGCTTCATCTACACTCGCTGCGCCGACCCCACGGCCTGTCCCTACGCGATGAGCACGCTGCACAAGATTCGCACGATCAGCGAACAGGACGCGGAAATCGCCGAGAATCTGCGACTCGTCACGTTCAGCTTCGATCCCGATCACGATACGCCGCGTACGCTGGCCGACTACACCAAGGCGCTGCGGCGCGGCGACGGTGCGGAGTGGCAGTTTGTGACCACCGAGAGCGGCAAGGAACTTTCACCCATCTTGGAGCGTTACGGTCAGCAGGTCGATCGCCGCAAGGATCCGAATCATCCGCTCGGCCCGTTCTCGCATTTGTTGCGGGTCTACCTGATCGACCGCGACGGCATGATTCGCAACATCTACAGCTCAGGCATGCTCGACCCGCGGCTGGTGCTGACCGACGTTCGCACGTTGTTGCTTGAGGAGCAGACTCGGTCGAAAGAGGCGACGCCGGATGGGGGCACGTAATGTGGCGGCGGCTGTCTTCTGAATGTCGATCGCTCGTGCTGACGCTGCTTGTTTTCGGTTGCGGGGTGGTTGCCGGCGGCCTGGCAGGTTGTTCGCAGCCCGAGTCGTCCGTTGTTCAGAAAGAGATGCCAGACAACGCGGCGCCTTCCGATGCGGACGCCAGTGTCCCGATGGTGACAGTTGAGCTGAGCTATTACGAGCGTACCAAAATGCCGGCGACGCAGGTGTTTTGGAACGCGAAGGCTATCGCCCGGGTGAGTGCACCTCCTTTGGGCCTCCCTGCCATCGTGGTGCCGGAGGACAATCCTCTTACCGTGTCGAAGATTGAACTCGGTCGCAAATTGTTCTTCGACCGTCGGCTGTCGGCCAACAACACGATGAGCTGCGCGATCTGCCACATCCCCGAGCAGGGGTTTACGAACAACGAGTTGGCCACGCCGATCGGGGTCGAGGGTCGCAGCCTAAAGCGAAACGCGCCGACAGTACTCAACGTGGTCTATCAGGATTTGCTGTTTCACGATGGACGGGCCGTGTCGCTGGAGGATCAAGCAACGAAGCCACTGCTGGCTCGCGAAGAGATGGCCAACCCATCGGCCGAGGCTCTGATCGAAAAGATCTCCGGCATGGCCGATTACGACGGCATGTTTGAAGCGGCCTTCGACGGTGGCCCGACCGTGGAGCGTATTGCCCAGGCGATTGCTAGTTGGGAGCGGACACTCGTGGTGGGTGACTCGGCCTTCGATCGCTGGCACTACGGCGAAGACGCGAAAGCGCTAACGCCGGAGCAGCAGCAGGGCTATCAGCTCTTCACTGGTAAGGCCGGCTGCGCGACGTGTCACACGATTGGCGAGAAGTCGGCCCTCTTCACCGATCAACAGTATCACAACACGGGCATTGGCTACTTGCGTGACGAGGTGGAACGCAACGCGACCGAGCCGGTCGAGGTGGAGATTGCGCCGGGGGTTTCGGTTCCGGTCGAACGAGCGACGATCGCGTCGGTCGGGGATCCGCCGGCGGCCGACCTGGGCCGCTTCGAGACGACGAAGCAGGAGACCGATCGTTGGCGATTCAAGACGCCGTCGCTGCGGAACGTGGCCGTGACCGCGCCCTACATGCACGACGGTTCGATGCAAAGCCTTGAAGACGTCGTGCAGCACTACAACCAGGGTGGGGCCAAGCATGGCGGGCTCGACCCGCGAATTCGGCCGCTAGATCTAACAGACGCCGAAGTCGCAGCGCTGGTGGCGTTCTTGGAAAGCCTGACGTCGAACAATTTGGAAGAGCTCAAGGCCGACGCCCGCAGCGTGCCCGTTGGTAATTAGCAGCGTACCAGTGGGCCACGAATCGCAGGCGACAAGAATTCGGCTAGGCGTTTTTCTTTTTTCGCTTTCTCTTCTTGGCCTTCTTATGCTTCTTCGCCCTGCGTGCTTGACGCACAGCATGAACGTAGTCGGCGGTCGGCCGAGCCAGGCGACAGCTGCGAACGTCGAGTACCTCATGCTCGTCGCCGATCGGCTTGACCAGCAAAAAGGGGAGGCAGATCGACTCGATTCTCATTGGTCGCCCGCCGCGCATCATCCAGGTTATCCGCACCGGCTGATCGCGAGATTCGAGTTGGGCGTCGCCGCACCAGAGATATGAGGGGTACTCAAACATTTGCTCGAGCAACACGACGTAGTCCCCGGCGCGCAGATCTTCCGCGGCAACGGATCGTACCAGCTGCGAGTCGCGGGCGCGCGGTCTTGTTTTTTCGTTAATACTCATCGCGCTCTTCTTTAGCGCCATTCCTGCTAGGGTATTTTTTTAGGGCGGCAGACGCCGCTTCTTTAACAGTACCTGACCCGGGCGGTCGGCAATTGGTTCGCGCTCCTTGGTGTCGTCTATCGTCGTTGGGGGCGATACCCGGAGTTGCCTGTGGCACCTGTTTCGCGAAGGGCGAGGCTCGCGTGCGAGCCACGCGGTTGTACTGCGAGTGGAGGCTCCACCTCGCTTCACCCTGCACTGGTAGCAAGCTACCAGTGGCACCCAGGTCAAAAAAAAGGCCACCGGGGGTTAGCCGGTGGCCTGGTGAGAAAGGGGCGTGGAGTGATGATGGTGTCTTACGGGCGGCTGCGAACCGAGTATTGAACCTGCTTGGGCGATTGTTGGTAGTGGACGGCCTTCGGCGTTTGCGAGGGGCCACCCCAGATGCTGACCGTGCGTTGAACGATCTGGCCAGTGCGGTGGTCGCGAATTTGCAAGGTCATGTATTCGCCTTGGTAGGTGGCGTCACGCAGGGCGTCGTACCAGCTGCCTTTGTAGGTCAAGGGGCGGCCGTTGATGGCCATGATGACGTCGTGTCGTTCGAGTCCGAAGCGTTGGGCGCGGCTATTGCAGAAAACGCGGGTGACTTGTTCGCCCCAGCCGGTGTTATGGCTGACGAAACCGAACTTGGGCAAGCTGCTGGTGTGATGATGATGGCCGCCTTGATGGCCGGGCGAAACGGCAGAGGCGGTGTTGGCGGCGGCGATGGCGGTAGTGGCGATGGCGACGACGAGCAGGCTTCGGACTTGCGTGGACATGATTGTTTCCTTCGTGTTGGGCGTGTGGGTGTTTTGTGCCGGGCAGGCTCGTGTTTGGCCTCGTCCCTCTACTAAGTACATGTCCTCCCTGGCTGCGAACCCCACACGCGCAGGAAGAATTTCCGGGATTTTTTCGGCGAGGGGCCGAATGAGGCGAAAAATGGCCTAAAACCCAGGAGAAACTGGGTGAGAGAGCTCCCGAGGAGCCGTCAGAAAGACGCCGGAAGTGAGGATTCCGTGGTAGAACGAGGCACAGAGACCTCTAAAACACCGCTCGCAGGCGAATGCCGAAGAAGGCCAGCACGTCGACGGTTGGATTGAGGGCCGGATTGGCGATCAGTTGCACGTCCGGCGTGATGGCCAATCCTTGCGTCATTTGGAAGCGGTAGAAGAACTCGCTCGTGAACTGATCTCGGAAGTTGCTGTTGGCGGGACTGCCCCAGCTGAGACCAACTCCCAGCACGTCCTTGTTGTCCCGTACTAAGCCCAGCCCGGTGCTGAATGTGGTTTGCATCAAACCGGCGTCGCCATCGGCATAGCCGGCGCGGAAGAAGGGTAGCCAGCGATCGCAGATGAACTTCTGCGCGGTAAACGAAACTCCCCAGCTTTCTGGGGTGTTTGCGTTCTGCCGGGCGTCGGTATGCCAGAGCGTCGCATGAATGTTGTCGACAAAGATGCGATCTTGGGCCGTGGTCGCACCGAACTCCAGATAGCTGAAGTATTCCGAGTCGCCAAAGAAGGTGTCGAAGCCCGATCGCGTCGGCTGTCCGTTGCCATCGGCCATGCCTGCCTGCATGTAGAGGTGATCGGTCAGCATGCCACCGGTGGCAATCCCGAGCCCCTGATTGGGCACGGCAATCGTCGGGTTTGTAGAGAACGCCAGGTTGATGAAGTGTGTCAGCGGGTTGATCATTGCGTAGACGTCGATGAAATCGGTGACGTCGATGCGGCCGACGGCGACAGCCCAGCGGTCGTCGAGGAAGTATTGCTTCCAGAACAAGTTGGTGACCGAGAAGCTGAACTCGCTAAAGAACGTTCCGGTTGGCAGGATCGAGCCTGCCTCGAAGCCGAGATCGAAGGGCGTGATGCGGCTGCCGATGCGGTGGCGATCTTCCGCCTTGAAGACGAGCAGGCCCTTGTTGCCGCAGTGGCAGCGGAACGGTTCCCACTGACCGTAAACACGGACCAGGCCGCTGGCAGCGTCGGTCTCGCCAAGGCTGTCGGTAACCGACTGGTAGAGAATCGATTCGTCGATGTTGAATTGCAGGCCGTAGCGATCGTTGACCCGCGTCTTGAAATTGTTCCAGGGTTCGAAGAAGTTCTGCAGTCGGGGCATTCGATATTCGGGACCAACGCTAGCATCCTCTGCTAGCTGGCCGCCGACACTGGTCGGACCGCCGAACTGTGGAATGTTCTCGTAGACGCTGCGAGCGGCTTCCGCTTCGGCTGCCGGAGTCGCTCCGTCATCCTGGGCCCAGCTGTTTGGGGCTATGAACGACACAATTGCCATCGCAACTGCCAGGCGGGCGAAAGCGTTGACGTACGCGCGCACGGGTATCGTGATGATAGCGGAGCGGTTCATACTCCTTTTCGTCGGCTACCCGGTGGCGACAGCATTAGCGGGGCAGGCCTCGGTTGCCCCGGTTGTCTACAAAGATGAAGCAGGGGTGCTATGGCCGCTAGCGTGACTTCGAGACGCTTCCGTCGAGTTTGTGAATCTCCACCGCCGTCGGTTCGATAACATACGCGGCCGCCACCCGAGTTTGGCCGCTTGAGCGTGGGACCGTGGCCTTGGTCTGCTGGGCTACGATCCGGCCCGTGACGAGGACGGGTGTACGGTCGTCCGGCAGCTCGATCCCGCTTGCCCATTCGACGAGTACCGTCTGATTGGCTGGAGGAGGAATCGCGTGCGTGCAGGCGTCGTACGTCGGAACTAGAAAGAACTTGGTGACCTGACCGTTGCGCTGCCCAAGCGACGCGACAAATCCGGCCAGCTGAATCGTCTTGCCGTGTAGGCTCGATCGGGTTGCCTTGTTCTGGATGTCGCGGAGGCGGCGAATTTGATCCCGCATAGACAGGAGCAGATCGACGTCGACTCCCTCCTTCCCCAGTCGAGCCGTGATCGTGGCGATCTCCTTGGCGTCGTCGCCGTCGGCCGGCAGTTTATCGGCGGCAATAAGATTGCGAACGCGCGCCACGTGGGCCAGGTCCTGGAGCTGCGTAGTTGTGAGCAGGGAGTACGGATCGTCGGCTCGCGTCACAGGGAGTAGATCCGACCAGGCGATCGACGGTGTTTCTTTCGGCATCGGTTCTTTGGCTTCGGCAGATGCGCCTCCTGGCAGAGCCAGTCGCAGCATCATCAAGAATAGAAACGATCCGAAGGTGAGATTCCGAATCATGGTGATCTCCAAGTTCAGAGTAGATCGAAGGAGCAAAAGACTCATTCAACTGCCGACCGTTACTTGAGTTCGTTCTTGTAAATCTTGCCGTCCTTCATGATGAACTTGAGATTCTCTTTTGGCTTGGTGACGACCATGATGTCCTTCAGCGGGTTCTTGCTGTAAATCAGCATGTCGGCCCAGGCACCTTCCGTGACTTCGCCCAAAGGAGCCTCGCGATAGGGGTCGCGAGAGTTGGAGAATCGCAATAACTCGGCGTTGGTCGAGGTGGCCTGCTTGAGAATCTCCACCGGAGTGAAGAACTTCTTGCGTTGCTCAAACTCGTAGAGAATCGTGTCGACCATTTGAGCGGCGGCGTCGGTGCCAAAGCCCATCTTCACGCCATGCTTCTTGGCCAGTCGCATCACGTTTTCGTAACCGGCCAGAATCGTGCGTCCTTTGCGGCGGTTCTCATCGGTGAACCAAGGGACGTCCATCAGTCCGTAGGGAGAGGAGAGGCTGCCCAGCCAGACGTCATTCTCGGCCATCATCTTGATGACCTCTTCGCTGAGCAGGTGGCCGTGGACGATGTCTTTGACGCCGGCACGAATGCAGCGTTTCACCGATTCGTCGTTGTAGGCGTGAGCGCAAACATACGTGTCGTAATCGGCGGCCGCTTCTACGGCGGCTCGCATTTCGGCTTCGCTATAGCCAACACTCTCCAGCGGGTCCTTCAGCGAGGCCACACCACCGCCGGCCATGATCTTGATCTGGACCGCTCCGTTGGCGATTGCGAAGCGGGTCGCCTTGCGAACCTCGGGTGGACCATCGGCCAACGTCGTCAGTCCCATGGCCGACATCCAATTCGGGCCGCTGCCGGGATAGTCCTTCGCCTGATGCGGCGTGTGGCCACCCCAGTCGCCATGACCGGAAGTGCAACTCACAATCGCACCACAAGAATAGATGCGGGGTCCGTCGACGTGACCGGCGTCGATTGCCCGACCGAGTTCGACGGAAGGACCGCCGGTGTCGCGAATGGTGGTGATCCCCATCATCAGCATAATTTTGCCTTGGGGAATGGCGTTGTAGGCGGGGGTGTAAGGGAGCTGATTGTTCATGATGTCCTGCGGACTGGAGCCCTTGGACAGCATGATGTGTTGATGAGAATCGATCAGGCCGGGGATGAGATAGCCACCGCCACCGTCGATCACCTGGACGTCGACGCTAACCTGTTCGACCTTTCCTTCTTCCCCTTTGATGGCGAGTTGCAGATTTCGACCTTCCAGACCGGGGGCGTCGGGGACTTTGCGAACGGTCTTCTTTACCGCGTCCACTTTGTATTTGCCGCCGGTGGGGATGTTCTTGGCGACCTTCTTAATCTTGTTACCGACGATCAGAACGTCCGTATTTTCTTTGAGGCTGTCGCTGGTACCGTCCCAGACGTGAACGTTCTTGATGACGGTCACCGCGGGAATCTCGGTTGTTGTTTCGGCCGCGACCGGCATGTTTCCCATTAGCGCTAGGACCAAGAGTGCCGTTATTGCGGTTGCTCGATTCAGGTTGCGTCGCATCACAAATCTCCTTGGTTATGTGCAGCTAAGAAAGTCGACTATCTAATCTCGATAACGAGGATTGCGTCTCACGATCACGAAGGACGGCCGCGGAACCACGACCGAGTTGTTCGCAAATAGCGACGGCATCGCCAAATTCGACATCGGTTTCTTGAACCTGTGCGGCATTGACGATGGCCACGCTTCCCGACCAGGGATCGGGCGAGCCAGGCAAATAGACCGTGACGAGGTCGCCTTCGGTCCGCTCGATTTCCATGGCGATACGGACGCGGTCGTCGAACGATACAATGACTGGTTTCATTTGAGGGCGATTGTCGTGCCCGCCGACGCTGCTCGCCATCTGATCCTTGATGATGGCGTAACGTGGAAACAGCATCAGCAGAAGTTTCTCAAAACCGGCCGAGAGTCGTTTTCCAAACGTGCGGCGAGCCAGCACACCTGCGCCAAAACAAAGCAATAACAGCACGACGATCGCCAACAGAACCAACAAGGCGATGCCGCCAGGAGTTCGGATGGGAATGATCTCGCCCAGGAACTCGGCGATGGTGATCACGATCGGCACGACTTGCCCGATGAGGGCGCCAATGATGATCAGCGGGAGCAGGAACAGCAGCCCGCCGACCGCCGTGGTCACCCAGAATCCACGTTTCCCGGTAGTTTGAGCCATGTGTCGTCTTGTGAGGTGATTGTGAGTGCGCCCGTCGACTACAGCCAGACGTTGAAGGCGGCGTACAGTAAAGCGGCCAACGCAACTGTGGCACCCGCCAAGTATGTCCGTTTCGTCGTCCAGTTGGGGTTCGTCACGTGGTGCCGTCGAGCGACTCGCTCTACTGCCCGCACCGCACGGGCGTGACTGACGCCTGTCTCTTCCTGGTAAGCAACCACGGCTGCCTGTTTTCCATCACAGCGGAGCAACAGCAACACCAGGTCATCAATGTTCTTGACCATCGCAAAGCTCGCAGTGTTTGAAGAATGTCAGCCGACTCTCGGTGAACGGACCGTACGACATGTCTGGTCACTCGCCGGCGACAACGGTCGAGTTACTGCCTGCTCTCGAAGTTCCGAACGGAACAATAGATCTGCGATTCGACTAGCTCTGTATCGCGTACCAATCCAGGGGGCCCAAATCGAAAGAAGTGAATGTGAGCCCAGTGCGCTTGTCAGTATAGTCACGGGAGCCAGCCCGGTGGGTGGCTGCCAAGCGACCGGAAATATTTTTGCACCTTCTTCACGAGAGATGGCGACTCTAGGAGGAGTTTGACGGGTTGCGCTATACATGGGGCATAAGCGGCATTTGAACGGATCGCTAGTCACTCGCCGCCTCGCTAAAAACGTGTACGTCCCGCTGCGGGAACGGGATACTGATGCCTTCGGCGTCGAAACGTTCTTTCACTTGGCGAGTGAGGTCCCAATGGACCGTCCAATAGTCGCTGGTCTTTGTCCAAGGGCGACAGAACAGGTTCACGGAGGAATCGCCCAGCGTGTCGACGCGGACATCGACCGCCGGTTCATCGAGTACCAATTCGTGGGCTCGAGCGACTTCCAGCAGCACGTCGGTCGCCTTTTGGATGTTGTCGCCGTAGCCGATTCCGAAGACCAGATCGACGCGGCGAATGTTCTTGCTGGTGTAGTTGGTGATCGTCTCCCCCCAAACTTTTTTGTTGGGAATGACGAGCCCCTTGTTGTCGAGCGTGACGAGCGACGTCGAGACGAGGCTCATCTCTTTGACGGTTCCTTCCGCCCCGGCGATGCTGACGTAGTCGTTCACGTCGAAGGGACGATAGACCATGATCATCAGCCCGCTGGCGAAGCTGCCGAGCGTTTCTTGGAGTGCGAAGCCGACGATGAAACCGCCGGCACCGAGGGCGGCCATCATGGGGCCGATTTCCACGCCAAAGGCGGCCAGTGCCATCAGCACGCCGACGACCATCACCACGCCTCCGGTGGTGCGGCGAACGAAATTCTCAAGCAGGCTCGAAGCGCGGGGGTGGCGAGCCAGGGCGTTGGCCGCGATGCGACCGGCAACTTTGGAGATCATCCAGAAGACGAAGACAATGACCAGCGCCAGGATGACGCGCTTGAGCCAGTAAATGCCTCCATCGTCGCGGCCAAGCCAGTTTCTCGCCATGGCGATGATCATCGCCCAACGTGACGTGGTGTCGGTAACCTCGCCAATATCGGAGATCGCGGTGATGAACTGCGTCGCTTCGGTGACATCGCCTCCTTTGGCGGCAAACGCATCGAGAACAACCTGCGTCCTCTCGATGAGGGCGGTTTCCTCGGTCCGCAGTTCGACGAGCTGCGTGGTCAAGGCGTCATTCGTTTCTCCTTCTGCGAGGTCCTTGATCTTCAGCTCCGTCTTGCCGACTTCGTTGATCTTTGCTTGAAGTAATTCAAGCCAGCCGTCGACTTCCATCTCCAGCTGATCCTTGGACAAGGGTCGTAGCAGAACATGAAGTCGATCGACTGCGATGGTGGCGTCGTCCGTCGTACTCGCAGACGCCACGGGGCCGTCAGCGCGGGCGGCTACTGGTGCCAGCGAGGCCATAAGCAGAATCGCCAAGGTAATGGTCGCCAGAGGCGTGGCGTTCTGAACGTACCCTGGACGCCCGGCAAGAACCCCGGCAAAAGATGGATAGGTCATACCATGTCCTTGGTAAGGTGGTTGCTTCGCGGCGTTTAGGCTCTGGGGTCTTGCGAAACGGAGCCGTGCCTTACGACGGCGACGGTACCGCCGGTCCAGATCCCGTTGACGAGACCGCCTTGGCGATTCGTTTGGCCGTGGAGGCGACCGCGATCATCGATACGCCGCTGGTGATCATGTCGACGCCGACGAAGATGCCAACCGCCCACAGACCGGAGAGTGGCCACTGCTTCCAGATCATCAGCCCCAACAGCAGGGCGATGAAGCCGCTGGCGAGCATCATTAGCCAACCGGACGCAGGCCGGTAGCTGAACGAAGCGAAGATTTTCCACGCGCCCTCGACGACGAAGAAGATCGCCATCAACAGGGCAATGGAAAGCATGCCGTGGATCGGCTCGATCAAGAGGCAGGCACCACAGAGCACGGCGAAACCGCCGAGCAGCAATGGCGGCAGCTTTTGCGACCAGCCTTCGGCTTTGAAGCCGGCGACTACCTGGGCGACGCCGACGCAGAGCAGCGCCACGCCGATGACGATCACGACCGCTTTACCGGCGACCGCAGGCGTGGTGATGGCGACGATCCCGAACAGGATCAACAGGACACCCATGATAGTGAGCGATTTCGTGTCGGGCATTGCTTGATCGGCCATGATAGTCTCCTCAATAAGGAACGGGGCTCCTTTTGAGAGGATGGGGCTTCCTTTCAAAAGGATGGATTACACGAGGATGTCGCCCACACTCGTTCATGTGTACGAGGAGTGGGACCGCGCGGCGCAATCCGAGCGGGGACGACATCCAATCGACCGGCACCTCAAGCTCTGTTCCGAATCTGGATCGGCTAGTAGGGTTGGATTGTTGCGTATCCTCCCCAGTACGCGCGTCGGCGGGCGGCACGCCATCGCCAGCCAAACAGACCGGGTCGCACGACCGCGGCCGGGGCGTAGTAGCTGGTGTACGGAACCGCCGGAGCATAGTAAGTGGTATGCGGGGCGTAGTACGTGACGTGGGGCGTTGCGTAGTAAACGGCCGATGCCGGCGGCGAGTAGTACGCGGTGTGCGGAACGGAATAGACCATGGTCGAAGAGCCACAACATTGGGCTTCGGCCGCGGGTGTCGCTACCAAAACGAACAGGGCCAGGACAGCAAGCGCAATCAGAGTCTTCATAGCTTTATCCCTTCTGTAACGAGTTGTTGACGCGGTGATCGAACAAGCACAGACGCCACGGCACCAATGGCTGCGGCGTCCGCGCCTGTTGATTCTCGATTAGGATCCTTCTTTCGGTTCCTCCAGACGAACCAGCAACCACTGCTGGGTCTCGCCGTTTTCAAAGTGGACTAGGGCCGCGGCAGTGTCCTCCGTGAGGTTCGCGATGCCGGTTTCCATGATCGGCCAACTGGTGCCTGCGAGCGCCCAGGCGGAGCGTTGGCTCTTCTGATCGATCATGCCTTCGACTTCTTTGGACTCACCGTCGGCCGTGTTCTGGAAGGTTCCGGCGATGATTCCTTGCTTGTTGACGGCGAGTTGTACGAACAAGGTTGGCGGAGCGCCGGAAGCTTCGCCGTCTTGTGTGATGGCGAACACGCCAAGCGTCATCCAGTCGGCGGAGTCGTCGACCTCCGGTGCGCTGGCAGCGAGATCCTGCGCTTGTTCGGCGTACTCCTCGGTCGTGGCGACCGCTTCGTCGCCATAGTAAACCTCGTCTCCTTCGTAGTAGACGTTGTCACCGTAGTTGTAGCTGACCGAACTTCCCCATCCCCAGGGAAAGAATCCAGCGATGGCACCCCAGGTGGCCCAGCGGTAAGGGCGGTTCCAACGCCATCGCGCCGCGTGCGGGTGATCGCGCCAGAAGTCGTAGCGAGGATGATGATCGCGGAACTGGTTGCGAACTTCATCGCGACGGCTACTCCGCTGCTCGGTTCGCTGACCACGATTCTCAATCCGGTCGGGCCGACTGGCGGCACGGTTCTCTTGGCGATTGCCACGATTCTCCGTGCGATTACCTTGCCGATCGCCACGGTTCTCACCACGATTCTCGGCTCGATCACGTCCTTGGCCGGCGCGATCGCCGGCGTTCTTATTCTGTAGGAACGCACCCGCGGCACCGCCAGCGACAGCGCCCGCGGCCACATCACGACCAGGTCGCGAGCTGGGCTTGTCCTTGCCTGGATCGAGGAAGTTGTTCAGATCCTTTTGCGAAGGTCGCTTGCCGGTGCTAGGACGTTGGTTCGGGCGCGAAGGTGAGCTCGGTCGCGTGCTGGGTCGCGAAGGAGAACTCGGTCGCGTGCTGGGTCGCGAAGGAGAACTCGGTCGCGTGCTGGGTCGCGAAGGAGAACTCGGTCGCGTGCTGGGTCGAGACGGAGAGCTCGGCCGGCTACTCGGTCGCGAAGGCGAACTGGGACGAGAACTAGGGCGGCTGCTCGGCCTGGAACTTGGTCGCGAGGAGCGGCTCGGGGAAGGGGAGCGGCTAGGAGCCGAGCGATAGCCACCGCCGCCGCCACGCGATCCTCCGCCGCCACGACCACCTCCTCCGCGGCCACCGCGGGCTTCGAGATCGTGGGCCACTAACAGGCATACGCACAGCAGCGCGGCTGAGCTAAAGATGATTTTCTTCACGACAGGTATCCTTATGTAGGTCGTTTTGTTTCTTGGCAAATGCGTTTCCGCGCGTTGTCGTAGATGGCGCGATGGTTACTCGGCGCGAACGACAACGACTTCGTCGATATTGGGCAGCAATTCGCCATCGGCGACACGGTTGATCGATTTCCACTGGAAGGAATCGTTGTCGAGCATCGTGATCACGTTAACGCTCGATGTCTTTCCGCCGTCGGGCAGGGTGCCGGCGGTGACAATCGACCAGCGGTTGCCATTCTTCGTCCAACGACCTTCCGCGAAGCCACCGTCGGAATCGAAAAGCCAAGAGCGGATCTGTTTTTCGGCCGGATCCCAACCGATGATCTGCATGCCGGCTAGATCGACTTGGCCGTCGAGCGAGACGGTGAATGACCGCGTCATGAAGTTCTTATTGCGGGTCCAAGCGCAGGTCGTCTCCACGCTGCCGGTATTGTCGGCGTCGATCCATTTTCCGATCAGCCACTCGAGTTCCTTGAGATTGTCGTGGTGGGAGAGAATGACCGGGACTTCTTTTTCGGTGACGCGATCGAGCAGCCATTTGCCGTCGCGTTTGACGTGGATGGCGGTGTAGGTCGACTCTTCCGCTTTGCCGTCGGCGGACATCAGCTTGGCACTGCCGGTTTCAACAGCCACGTTGGGCGATACGAAGTCGATCGATTCGACATCGACGGCCAGTTTGTGGTCCTTGAGTTGTCCGAGAATTGCGGTGAACTCGGCGGTGATCGCTTCGCGACCTTCGACCTGATTGCCGCTAAGCGGATTGACATAGACGGCGTCGGGCGACCAGTGTGCGGCGAGCGACTTAGCGTCACGTTTGTTGAAGGCGGCCGTGTACGAGGCGACCGACTTCTCGATGGCGGCCTTGTCGGCATCCTGATCGACAGCCTGAGCGTGGTCGCTGCTGGCAGCTACCATGAGGCAGAGGGTCATCATTCCGATGAAATACTTCATAGTCATGGGGTCCTTTGCATGAGAGGTGTAATCGGCTAATTGCGAATGGTGAGGAATTGTCAAATTCTGTTGGTCGAGAGACTCGACGGTCCGCTGCGGTTCGTTTTTCGAATCGGATTCCGGCATCGATCGACGCGTTTCTTTCTCAAAGTGACGGAGCTTTACGACGAACTTTCTCCTTCTTTCGGTTCCTCAAGTCGCTTCATCTCCCACTGCTGCGTTTGTCCATCGGAAAAATGCAACAGCGCACTGGCATCGTCGCGCGTGAGGTTAGCGATGCCGGTTTCCATAATCGGCGACGTCTTACCCTTGACGACCCAGGCGGCGCGCTGGGTCTCCTTGTCGACCATGCCTTCGATTTCGTTGGTCTTGTCGTTGGCGGAATCGTGCACGGTGCCAGCGATGATGCCGTCCTTGCTCACGGCCAACTGTAAGAAGATGGTCGGCTCGGCATCCTGCCCGTCCTGGACAATCGCAAACACACCAAGCGGCATCCACTCGGCGTCTTCCGGGACTTCTTCTGGAGCGGCTGCCGCGATGTCGGCAGCTTGCTGCGCGTATTCTTCCGCAGAGCAGACGGCCTCGTCACCGTAGTAGACCGTGTCTCCTTCGTAGTAGACGTTCGATCCATAGTCGTAGTAGATCGGCTGGCTTCCCCAACCCCAGGGGAACCAACTTGTGATCGCGCCCCACGTCGCCCAACGATAGGGACGCGTGTAGGCCCAGCGACCCCAATGCGGATGGTTCTTCCAGAAATCCCAACGCGGAGGTCGATTCGGACGATCGGGTCTATCTGGTCGATCGGGCCTATCAGGTCTGTCGGGCCTGTCAGGTCGGTCTGGTCGATCGGGTCTGTCTGGTCTGTCGGGCCGCTCGGGGCGACCGTTTTCCGGACGTCCGGGGCGGTTACCGTCGCCAGGACGGTTTGGACGATCCCCGTCACCGGGGCGGTTGGGACGGTTTGGACGATCGCCGTCGCCTGGACGCCCAGGTCGATTTCCATCCCCTGGGCGATTCGGACGGTTTCCGTCACCGGGTCGATTGGGGCGATTACCGTCGCCAGGTCGGGTCGGCAGCTGGCCTGGTCTACCAGGACGAACGGGTTGGGTACTCGGTCGGTCGCCGGGGCGAGCTGGCCGCGTGGTGGGGCGTTCGCCAGGACGAACAGGTTGGGTGCTGGGACGATTCCTTAGGAAGTCGGCCACGGCGGCGCCGCCGACTCCGGCTCCGATGCCGGCGGCAATGTCACGTCCGCGATTTGGTCGTTGCGAGGGACGGCCTGCGCCTGGCCGAGTCGACGGTCGATTGATGTCTAGAAAGTTGTTTAGATCTCGCTGGCTGGGTCGTCGGTTGGGGCGATAGCCAGTGGAGGGTCGCGAGCCGGGCCGCGTGGACGGTCGCGAGCCAGGTCGCGTTGATGGTCGCGTGGATGGCCTCGTCGAAGGCCGTGTTGACGGCCGTGTTGATGGTCGTGAACTCGGTCGTGACGGTCGCGAACTTGGCCGCGACGAAGGACGTGAACTGGGTCGCGATCGCGAGTAGCTTGGACGAGAACGCGAAGGGCTTGGCCGGGAACGGCTCATCGATGGAGATCGCCCTCGAGACACGCTGCCTCGCGAGAAGCCTCCGCCACCTCGCCCTCCGCCTCCACGACCACCGCCGCCGCCGCGGCGGGCGAGCACGTCGTCGGCCGCCCAAAGGCCGGTTAATCCCAGGCAGAGTGCGACGAACAGGATACGTTTCATGGCTTCACCCTAGCGATCGATATTGGAGATAGTTTGAATTGTGATCGATTACTCTCGATTTGGATTGTCACGTGAATACGATAGCGGCCGCGCGGACAACGGGTAGGTGGTCGGAAGCGGCGAAAGAAAGAATCCTTCGAAAGATGTACCCGTCGTGGTGCGGTATGCCTGGCGAACACCAGAAATACTCGCGCATGGATCTGATGGCGCTACCCATGGGAGATGTTGCCGCATCGGAATGATCCTGACACGCTTTCGCGAGTCCGCCATTCATCCGCTGAAAAGCCGCAGGCACATTTGCCGAATGGCTTGGGAGCTGATGCCGATTGTTACGTCCCTGAATCGGGAAGACGGGTCCGCCTCAATTAATTAATCGAAGCCAGTCGAGTCCGTGAGCCGGCGAGTCCGTGAGCCGGCACGACAAAAGTTGATACTACAGCAGCGAACAATGGTATTGCAACCCTACGGCAGGGGCATGCACAAAAATATCATTCGCCGGCTTCTTGAGTTCGCAGCGAGCGTAATAGCTCACTCTGCGAAGTGCCCCCGTTGCCGCCCAAAAACGGCTTCCGGCAAGGAGAAAAATGGAGGGAGGTAGGGCACCTGTTAAGCGACTTGGGTTGCGTCGGTTTACGGTGTCGACTTCGCGACTGGTTCATAGTGTCGACTTCGCGACAACATCGACAATGTCCGCGGAAAACCGCAGCATGCGAATCGGTTTGCGCACGATGCGCATCCAGGCCTCGTCCTTCATTGCGTCTTCATGTTCACCATTATCGTGGTCGGCAATGAGGAAACAGGTAACATCCGGATGGTCGCCGCGAATGTCGCGGGCGAGTTGGAGGCCATCATCGGGAGAATGGAGAGTGTTGTCCGAGATCACAACGCATACGGGCATCCGCGTTGACAATTCGCGAGCATCGGCGACAGAGCCAGCCGATTCTACGTGGCATCCTTGGTCGGTGCAGGTACGCCGCAGCGCATCGCGAAACGTGCGATCGCGCGTCACGATAATGATTTGCTGGTCCTTCATGAGTTGTTCCGTGCAGCTCGATACTGAAGCTACGTTTAACGATCGTTTGGCTACTTCCTGTTGGCCAACGAATGCCGCCCAGAACCCGGTTGCCTGACTTAAATTATGTCACCAAGAAGAGGGGTTTGGTATGCAAGAAAGTTGCATGCCGAGCACAAAAAATGCGGATGTGATATGTCGAAAATCGGCATAGGATGATCGCAAATGAGCAATTCAAGAGCGGCCGGTCCTCGTGACAGACGTCGCATTCGTGAATCGCTCGCCCTACTCGGAGGCGCAAATCACAACTTCAGGAATGAGGATGAAGTGATGTTGGTACTCAGCCGACGGCTAGACGAGTCGCTAAGAATTGGTTCGGCGATTGAAATCACGGTGGTGTCAATAAGCCGAGGTCGAGTGAAACTAGGAATCCGCGCACCGGAACAAATTCGCATCGTTCGTAGCGAGTTAACGTCTTGTTCGCCTGGTGTCACGGCCTCACATGAAATCAATTGGACGCAGCACGCTCGTGGGGCCTAGGTGGGGTGTTGTACGTTTTCTGTGATCTCTAAAGCGAATCGTGCCAGGAAGACTCTTTCTGCGCCTCCTTTCGCCGTGTTTTGAGCCGTGTGATTCGCTATCATGAGGGGCAGTATCCGCCGCTAGCGCCGATCTGATTTCCGACCAGGCAGGTTTCTAGACAGGGCGTGCGAATGTCATCAAAGCTACCCAAACGTAATGTTGCCCGATCTTCCGCTGCGCCGACGGAAGAAAGTCGTTGTCTGATTGCGGAGGAGTTCGGAGAGTTGCGTGATTCCCATCGTGGGAAGATTCGGATAGGACTTTCCAATGGAGATGGTGCGAGCATCCATTTCCATCTGCCTGTGCATTAATTGGAGGATAGTGATGTCGCGTGAACCGACGGTGTTTCTTGTCGACGACGACCAAAGTGTTCGAGACGCACTGAAGTGGCTGATCGAATCGATCGATTTGCACGTGGAGACCTACGCCTCGGCGACCGATTTCATGGAGTCCTGCGATCCGACCGCGCCAGGATGTCTGGTGCTCGACGTGCGCATGCCTGGGATGAGTGGTTTGGAGCTGCAGGAGAACCTGTCAGCCCACAAGTGTGGATTGCCTGTCATCGTCATTACCGGGCATGCGGACGTGGCGATGTGTGTGCGTGCCTTTGAAGGAGGGGCGTTCGCGTTCTTGGAAAAGCCGGTTAATCAGCAGGATCTGCTCGAGCAAATCCAGAAGGCGATTGAACAAGACACACGAAATCGACAACAGGCGATTCCGGTGGGAGATGTCGAAGAAAGGATTGCCCGACTGACGCCCCGAGAACGTGAGATCATGGGCCTGTTGATTGAAGGTCATTCGATGAAGCAGATCGCTGGCAAACTACAAATCAGCTTGCCGACTTGTTCTAAGCACCGCACGAGCTTGCTCGAGAAAATTGACGTCGACAATGATGTTCAGCTAGTCCGGCGGATTCATGCCTGGCAGATGGCTAACCCGTAGTGGAATCGATTGCGGGACGAGCTGGATCGACGCGAATGCGCGCCGACGTTAGTTCGGCCTGGCTCTTTCTTTTCGACCTAGACAGATCAGCGCGAGTTGGCCGGCCGCCATCCAAATGAGAAACGCGGTCGCCAATGCGGCGTACAGCACCAGCTGGCCACGGGATCGATTTTCTCTTTCGACCGATTTGTCGATCATGCGCCGCACGGCCTGTTCGCAATTTTGCCCGTACGACTCGAATTTGGCCAATGCCGCATCGGCGCGGGACGTAATCGTTTCGATTCTTGCCGCCCGCTGTTCGAGGTTGCCTTCGCCGCGAATCTCGTCGAGCGACTGCTGTACTTGTGCAAACAGCTGGTCGGCGGCCTCGTAGTCTTCTTGGATTGCTCGGACCGAGTCGACCAAGTCTTCTGGCGACTGGGGGTTGTCGTTCTGAAAGCGTTGTGAGGCCTCATCCAGCGATTCCCGCAGGTGGGTCACGATGTCCGCGGTCGATCGCATCAGCGCGATCCAATCGCGCAGGCTTTCCAGCCGGGCTCGGATCTGTCGTTCGATCTCATCGATGTCGGCCGCCTCCTCCTTTTCCACATCCTGTAGGTCGGCCACCCGCTGCTGAACCCGGTCGTTCAGTTCATCGAGCGATTGTCTCGCCTTGGCAAGCCCTTCGTTGGCTTCTTGGATGCGGGATTCCACCTTTGCGTAGACTTCTTGCAGGCCGCCATACATTCGGGCGAGCGATTCATCGGTGCGGCCGCGCACGATCCAGATTACGACGATCAGCGCGATGCAGAGCAGCATTCCCAATGCGCCCAGGGCGATCAAGAAAATGCGCGAACGTCGCTTGGTCTCAGGCACGTGACATGCTCGCGATAAATGGCGATCGGCGACAAGAATCTCCTAGAGAAGCACATCGTACCACATTATCATGGTGAATGCTGGCAATTTCGATGCGCGATCGTAACGCGCCGTTGCGGCCATTGCACAGTCGCGGTATTCATGCGCGAACAAACCAGGAGACCGAAGATGGAAATCGACCTGACGTTGTTGACGCTCATCATTTCCGGTTTCGAGATCTTGGGGATCATCACGGCGATCCACGCGATTATGACCGTTCGTACGGCGCAAGGTGCGATCGCCTGGTTCTTTCCGCTGATCTTGTTTCCCTTTCTGGCATTGCCGCTTTACTGGATCTTTGGTCGAAATCGATTCCTTGGGTACTTGCAGCCTCGCCGCGAGGGAAAGTCGCAGGTTCACCGCGAAGTGGCGGAGGCGCTAACGGAGTATCGCCGGGACTTCGGCGCCACGCTTGAGGGTGACGCAGCCCGTTTTATCGTTCTGGAGCAACTTGCTGGGTTGCCCTTCGTTGGTGGGAACGAGGCCCACCTGCTGATCGATGGTCAGCAAACTTTCGACGCGATTTTCGAGGGGATCGACTCCGCCAAGAAGTACATCTTCGTGGAGTTTTTTATCATCCATGACGACGACCTGGGGCGTGAACTGAAGCGGCGGCTGATCGCCAAGGCGCGTGAAGGCGTACGGGTGCTGTTGATTTACGACGCGGTCGGTTCGCACAGCCTGCCGAACGCCTACATTCGCGAACTGACCGAAGCGGGTGCCGAAGTGTTGTCGTTTCGAACGACCCGCGGCTGGCGAAATCGTTTTCAGCTCAATTTTCGAAACCACCGTAAGATCGTCATCATCGATGGGCGCACCGCCTATGTTGGCGGGCTCAATGTCGGTGACGAGTACATGGGCCGCAGCGAGAAGTTCGGTCCTTGGCGAGACACGCACATGGTAATGACAGGGCCGGTCGTGGCGAGCGTTCAGTTGGCCTTTGCTGAAGACTGGTTCTGGTCGTCGAATGGTCAGCACGTCGACGGGGATTGGGATGTCGAGCGCGTGGCCGATCCGGGTCAGAACGCGCTGGTGCTGCCAACAGGTCCGGCGGACGAGCTGGAATCATGTGGCTTGGCATTCTTGCACTTTATTCAATCAGCCAAAGAGCGGATCTGGATTGCCAGTCCCTATTTTGTCCCGGATAGCGACATCATGGCGGCCCTGAAGCTGGCGGCTTTGCGTGGTGTCGATGTGCGAGTCATGTTGCCGGCTAAGGCGGATCACGTGCTCGTCTGGCTTTCTTCCTTCTCCTATATCGAGAAGTCAGAACTTGGCGGAGTCAAATTCTACCGTTATCAGCCAGGCTTTCTTCACCAGAAGGTCGTGCTGGTGGATGACGATTTCGCGGGGGTCGGTACCGCCAATTTGGACAACCGGTCGTTTCGTCTGAATTTTGAAATAACGATCTGCGTCGCCGATCTCGAGTTCGCGAAAGAGGTCGACGAGATGCTCACCCGGGATTTTGACAATAGTCGCCTGGTCACCGCCGGCGAACTGCATCGGCGAGGTTTCTGGTTCCGTCTGGCGGTCAAGGCTTCCCGGTTGATGGCGCCGATTCAGTAGCGGATTACGGTCGTCTGATCAGCGTCTCGCTGCTTTCATACCCCGCCGAAGGCCCGATTTCGGGGTCGATTTGGGCAGATAATCGTTACAGCCGTTACGGTCTACGCGGTTGTCAAGATTTCTTAGCGCGCTCGGCCGCGAAGCTATTCCAATTTCGCTGCGCCCAACTCTTCTAGGACTTAACAGCGAGCAGCAACGACGCGACCGCTCCCGCTGTTGTGACTCTCGTACACCACGTTAACCGCCACGCTATTCCATTTTAGGTCGACTTCCATGAGCGAAACCTTGCAACGAACGGCGATTTCTAACGGCAACGGCGACACCAACATTTCCGGTAACGGAAATGGCCACCACACAGCGGCGACGCATGCGACAGCCACCGGCGGATCGATTCGCGATATGGCCGGCACTCTGTGGCGTTATCGTCGGCGTTCGTTCGTTTTCTTCGCTGTCGTGATGACGCTGGTCGTGGTTGGCCTGATCGTCTGTCCTCGCAAGTACACCTCCGACGCCAAGTTGTTCGTGCGACTCGGCCGTGCCAGCGTGACGCTCGATCCTACCGTGACCACTGGTCAGGTAATGGGCGTGGAGACCTCGCGAGAAGCCGAGATCAACTCGCTTCTGGAAGTGGTCAACAGTCGCACGATTCTCGATCGCGTGGTGGAAGAGACGCAGTTTGGAGCTCCTTACATTCAGCCGCTCGATCGCGAAAAGGCGATCATCCGATTGAAGAAAAACCTTAGCATCTGGTCGCCCAAGCGCTCGAACGTGATCGGCGTTGAATTCGAATCCGACTCGCCGCAGAAGTCGCAGACGATTGTCGCCACGCTGGTCGATGTCTTCCGCGACGAGCACCTGCGGGTAAACAGCACGCCTGGTTCGTACGAATTCTTTGAAGGACAAACTGCCGCAATCAAGGCGGAACTCGACGACGCGAGCAGCCAGCTTCGCGATGCCAAGATCAAGTTCGGTATCGGTTCGGTCGACGGTCGACGCGACACGCTTCAGAAGCAGATCGGCGAGAATGCTCAGCAATTGGCTGACAACATAACCGCACTGTCGGCGGTTCGTGCCAAGATTGCTCAGCTTGAAAAAGGACTCGAGTCGCTGCCCAGTCCGGTGGTTCGGCAGTTTGTCAAAGGTCTTCCGGCCGACGCCGAGAACAACATGCGTCAGCAGCTCTACAACTTGCAGACGTTGGAGCAGGAGCTGTTGTCCAACTACACCGAACATCACCCGCGAGTGGTCGCCATTCGCGAACAGGTTCGTGGAGCCGAGCGAATTCTCGGTTCAGAAAAGCCGGATCGTTCGCAGGCGACGTCGGCCGTGGTTTTGACGGAGTTGGCGAACGAAAAGTCGCTCTCCGCTCAGCGAGCCGCTCTCTCCCGTCGAGCCGATCAGCTTCAGAAAGAATTGGCCGACCTCAATCGGCAGGAGGTGCAGATTGTGGAACTGGAGCGACAAGTTCGTCTGCTCGAAGGCAAGTACACGACCTACACGCAGAATCTTGAGCAAGCCCGCATCGATCGCGAGCTCAAAAGCGACGAGATAACCAACATCGGTGTCATTCAGCCAGCCAGCTTAGTACTAAAACCATCGAATCCGAAGAAGGGACTCACCTTGGTGCTTGGTTTCATGTTCGCATTTGGCGGGGCGATTGCCTTGGGCTTCGTTTCGGAGAGTCTGGATGGATCGGCCGCAAAGTCGAACGCCAGCCACTAGTCGACGGAATGATGTGAGACGCGGCGAGGCAAGAAGCAGCGGCAAGACATTTAGTCGGGCAGAGATTACAGACAGAGACAAGAGATAGTGGAACGCAACATGATCGCACGACAACAAGAAAAGAAGACTCGTCAATCGGATGCCCAACGCCGGCAATCGGACCTTCGCGGTGCCGATCGTCGTGCTTCCGGTCGTCATGCTACCAAGAGTGGTCGACATTGGCGGCGTGAGTTCCCTCGACAAGTCTGCCGTGAGCTAATCGCGGCCGATGAGTTTCGCCAGCTCTGCGACTACGAGCGAGTTCGTGCCGATCGAGCCGTCGGCGTTTTTTCGCTCATCTCGCTCAACTTTCCGACCCGTCGGTCGCTGGCTAAGAACTCCGATACGTTAGGCAATGTCGTTGCCGAGCGTATTCGCGATATCGACGAAGTTGGTTACCTTGCCAATGATAAGGTTGGTTTGCTGGCTCCGCACACGTCGTCGCATGGCGCTCGGGTGCTGGCGACGGACGTAATCTCGCGTTTTCCGGAATCGATGCCCAAGCCGACCATTGAAGTATTTGAGTACAAAGCCGAAGCCTGGTCCGACCGGCAAAACGGAATCGGCCAGCGGAAAGAACAGCCGCAGACGCGTGAACCGCTGGTAACCGTGACCAATGCCGATATCGCTGGCGTGTTGGCCGAGTCAGTGCCGGCCTGGAAGCGGTCGATGGACGTGATTGGAGCGATTGGCGGGCTGATCGTGCTTTCGCCACTGTTCTTGCTCATCGCGGCCGCGATCAAACTGACCTCCCGCGGACCGGTCTTCTTCGCCCAGCAACGAACCGGCCGAGGTGGCCGCGCCTTCGCGATGTACAAGTTCCGCTCGATGGTGGTTGACGCAGAGGGCAAGCGTGACGAGCTGCTCCATCTGAATGAACAGGACGGGCCGGCGTTCAAGATTCAACACGATCCGCGGATCACGCGTATCGGTCATTGGCTTCGTCGTGCCAGCTTGGACGAGCTTCCGCAGTTGTTGAACGTGCTCAAGGGCGACATGTCGTTTGTCGGTCCGCGACCGCTCCCTTGCCACGAAACGGCTCAGTGCGAACCGTGGCAACGACGCCGTCTTGCCGTTACACCCGGTATAACCTGCATTTGGCAGGTGCAAAACCGGGCCACGCCGGTCCCGTTTGCGGAATGGATGCGAATGGATATTCGCTATGCGAAGTCGATTTCTCTCCGGGGTGACTTACAGTTGTTCTGGAAGACGGCCGGATTCTTGCTCGGACGGCGAAATCGCTAGTCCGACGGTTGCGATGCTGGACTATTAGCCAGCGGAAGCGATCTGTCGAGTGCCTCTTCCGGGACTGTTCGTTGCATCTCTGAGGCGCCCGTTGTTCGATGACCGCACCTACGAATGTCGATACTCCGCGCGGCGCCTCGGCGCTCTGGTCAGAGGTCACCGAACGATTCTCTGCGTTCTTCGGTTCTACTGCAAAAAAAGGCATTTGGGCTCTCGGCGATCAAGCGATCGTTAGCGGAACGAACTTCGTGACCACGGTCATTGTGGGCCGCTATTGCGGGCTCGATGAACTTGGCCTCTACGCGCTCGCGTTTGGCATTCTGGTGCTGTTGAGCGTCTGTCAGCAGTCGCTGATTCTCAATCCCTATACGGTATTCAGCCATCGACTCAGCGGTGGCCGTCTCACGCGCTACGCCGGCAGCGTGCTGATTCAACATGGTCTATTTATGACGGTGGGAGTGGTTCTGCTGCTTGGTGCCGCCTTGGGTACTCAGTTGCTGGCGGCGGAGTCTGGGACGGTACCACTCATCTTTGCTTTGGCCGCCGCGTTGCCGCTTTATTCAACGCGAGATTTCGTCCGCAAGGTCTTGCTGGCCGAGCTCCGTGTGCGAGCTACCTTTGTACTGGATTTTGCCGTTGCTGCCGTTCAGATCGGAGGGCTGCTTGCTCTCGCTCTGCGCGATCAGCTATCGGCGGTGTCTGCGTATGCCGTGATTGCATTGGCCTGTGGCGTACCAAGCGTCATTTGGTTCGTCGCCGCGCGAGGGAGATTCTCTCTGCGCTGGCGAAGCGCGCTCGGTGCGTTGGCACGGCATTGGAGTTACGGACGCTGGGTCTGCGCGGCTCAGCTTACCGACGTCATTCAACGATATTCACTGCACTGGATCCTGGCCGCGTTGGTCGGCGTTACGGCGACCGGCATTTACACCGCGTACTCATCGATTGTGATGGTATTCAATCCCTTCATCATGGCAGTCAGCGGTATCCTGTTGCCCCGCGCGGCACAAGGATATCACCAGGCCGGTGCGCGCGAACTGCGTCGTATTGTCTTGAAGGTGACGATCATTCTTGGCGTCGTAATCGCCGTTGCCTGTATCCCGGTCGCATTGTTCGGCGACACGATTGTGCAGAGATTATTCGAGCCGGAGACGACTCAGGATATGACCGGTCTATTGACGTTGCTTTGTGGCACGGTGTTGGTTGCCACCTTCTGCATCGCGGTTGACGGAGGCCTCTGTGTTCTGGAACGACCGAAGATCAATTGTGTCGCCGGCGTCTGGGGTGTCGCAATTACGGCGCTGATCACGCCGCCGCTCGCTCTTGCCTGGGGCATTGAGGGCGCCGCACTTGGCAGTTTAATTTCTGTGGCGATCGCCACAGGTTATCAGGTGATTGGCTTCCTGCGAGTTTCACGAGACGAACAGGCCGATGCATTGTCGGCTCTGGCACAGGGGGCGAGCCAATGATCGATATCGCCACCACTCGTTCCGTAGCTGACAGCGGTACGCCCGCGCGCGAATTCGATACCCGGTCCGCGATGCCAACGATTCTGTTTGTCGTTGTGTGGGCGCTGGTGCTGTTTACGTTCAGCATGCCCGACCGAGCCGACGGCGTCGGCACCATTGACATTATCTCGAAACTAAAACTTGCCGCCCGCGGCGTATCGCTATTGATTCTGAGCGTGATGTTGCTGCGGCAGTTCGGCTCGCTGCGTGGGTCGGCGGTTATGAAGACTCTGTTGCCGTTTGGCCTGTTCGTGATCTGGGGCATGGTGTCGGTTGCCTGGTCACCGCTGAAGAGCGTCTCGGCGGGTCAGATCGGTAGCTTCGCCGTGCTGGTGTTGCTGGCTGCGAACATCGCCACCTATTGGAAATCAAACGCCTGTACGTCGCAGGTATTCTTCCAGCTTTCGTTGGTCTTGCTGTTCTTCAACGTCGGACTTGTCGCCGTCCGCTTTTTGTTTGCCGACCTTGGTAGTGCCATTCGCTCGGAGGACGCACTCGTTCATTCGACCATGGCCGGGGCCAACGCATCGCTAGGAATCATTTTGCTCTTTGGCGCTCGCATGGTGTGGGGATGGCGATGGAGTCGCGTGCTGCTCCTGCCAGGCGTTGCCGTGCATGCCACGCAGCTCTACTTGGCGCACAGCCGAACTGCGATGGCTGCCACGATTCTCGCCTGCACGCTGCTATACGTGGTGTTCGTCAATCGACAGTTGATTTGGGCGGGGCTGCTGCTCGCCTGTTGCGCAGCCGGCGTCTATCTGGCATTCGATCCCGCGTTCGAGCTGATGGGCTCCGTTGTCTCCTCGGGAACCGAGTACGCCGAGCGTGATGAACACAGCTCTATCAGCAACTTTTCCGGTCGAAGCGAAATGTGGGAAGTCGTCTGGCAATCGTTCATGACCTCACCGCTGATCGGCCACGGATATTTCGTCTCTTCCGCTACGGGCGAACTGCTCGTCTGGTACGAGTATGGAAACTGGACCGCACACAACGGTGCTCTTCAGGTGCTCGTCTCCACGGGATTGATCGGGGGGCTGCTGATGTTGTGGGGGTTGGGACGCCCGGCGCGAATCATGTTGGCGTCGCTTCGCCAAGGGACGGAGACGAACCGGTTGATTCACTTCCTGCTGGTGCTGGCAACCTGGTTCTTCGTGTGGGGCACGATGAACGAGACGTTTGTCGGACCACTGCAGCCAGAGTCCGTGGTGTTCTTTGCCATGCTCGGACTCGGAATCGGCGGCGCCCTGTCCGTTCTTCAAAGTGCGAACAACAAGTCACCGGCGGCCGCGACCAGCTACGTCACGCTGCCCACTCGTCAAGAGACAGGAGGACTGGGCCCGGCTTGACGTGACGACGGACAAGAACGAATCACGTCTGGCGAATTGCAGAGTCCTTTGAATACAGAACCATGAAAATTCTCCTCTGCCACAACTACTACCAACAGCCCGGCGGCGAAGACCAGGTCTTCGGCGATGAAGGTGCGCTGTTGGAGTCCCGTGGGCATGAGGTGATTCGCTACACCAAACACAACGATGCCATCGAGCGGATGAATCGCTTGGCCCTAGCCGGAAAGACGATTTGGAATCGCGAGAGTGCGCGCGAGATTCGCCAGATCGTTCTTCGCCAGCGCCCAGACGTGATGCATTGTGCCAATACATTTCCGCTGATTTCGCCGTCCGCTTATCGGCAAGCCCGCAAGCATGGTGTGGCAGTGGTGCAGACGCTGCACAATTACCGCACGATCTGCCCGAAGGCCCAATTCATGCGAGACGCCAAGGTCTGCGAGAGCTGCCTAGGCAAGACGTTTGCCTGGCCGTCGGTCGTTCACAAGTGCTATCGAGACAGTCGAGCCGCCAGCCTGGCGGTAGCGACCATGATCGCCTTTCATCGGGCTCGAGGAACTTGGCGGCGAGAAGTGGATCGCTTCATCGCGCTCACCGAGTTCTCGCGTGCCAAGCATATCGACGGTGGTCTCCCGGCAGACAAGATCGACGTCAAAGCGAATTTCGTCGATCCCGATCCTGGTGTCGGTAGTAGAGCAGGCGACTATGCCGTCTTCGTCGGCAGGCTTTCGGAAGAAAAGGGTGTTCAGACGCTGCTCGCGGCTTGGCGTCAACTGCGCAGCGACATTCCGCTCAAGATCGTTGGCGACGGTCCACTAGCAAAGGAAGTGCAAGAGGTCGCCGCCGCCGATTCGCGGATCGAGTGGCTGGGTCGTCGCGACCTCGCCCAGGTTTGCGACATCATCGGCGAAGCGAAGTGCCTGGTGCTGCCGTCGGTCTGTTACGAGACGTTTGGCCGCACCATCGTTGAGGCGTACGCGAAAGGTACGCCGGTTGTCGTTTCGCAGCTCGGTGCGATGGCGGAACTGGTCGACGACGGTCGCACCGGTCTGCTGTTCGAAGCCGGCAATGCTAGCGATTTGGCCAACAAGGTGACGCAGCTTGTTGGTGAGGGAAGTGAGCTTGCGAAGTTCCGCCAACAGGCGCGATGGGAGTATGAGTCGCTCTACACGGCCGAAACGAATTACGACCAGCTCATTCAAATTTACGAACGAGCGATTGATGGCGTACGCGCACCGACGCTCGTGCCCGCGAATACAAACACCGTTAACCAGAATGCAGGAGTCACCTAGTGTCTACGGCAACGACGAATCCCGAACTCGATCGACCGCAGGGCGAGGCTGCCTGGCCGCGGAAGATCGATCTGTTTGGCGTCAACTATTCGCCAACCAGTTA
>Ga0180432_10000474_pt1 | contig 65586 bp, 80 predicted proteins | sample SS_ome_10_FD_132414 | JGI IMG/M metagenome (GOLD analysis project Ga0180432, IMG submission 132414) | Hypersaline lake sediment archaeal communities from the Salton Sea, California, USA - SS_1_MS_2 metaG | ecosystem: Environmental > Aquatic > Non-marine Saline and Alkaline > Hypersaline >...
CCATTGAGTCTACAAAGAGTGACAAAGATCGCTCAAATAACACGGTTATGGTGGATTACTTGAAAAATAAGTGCATAATAATGGCGCTTGCAGGAGTTATTACAGAAAAAGACATAAGGGAAAACAACAAAAGATATAGAATGTTAAGATACTATGCAAGGACAAACGGGGTAGGAGATTTTAATGTGGAAGGTTTTATTGAACTTTTGGCAAAGGGACTTTCCATTAACGAAGCAACAAGTTCATACATACAGAATATATTAAAACATGTCCTATCCTATAAGCCAGTAGTGCCTTTAGATGTTCCTGACCAGATAGAGGTTACAGCAGTGGCCATATCAGCTTAATTCATAAAAGAATCACTGTTTAATATAAAAAGAGCTATCTTAAAAGATAGCTCTTTTTATGTGTGTTTTTGTAATACCCCTCATAATTCGCATAATACCGCCTGTTGGGGCTATTTTTTCTCTATTCCGGGGCAGAGGTTATCCACAGCCAAACCATAAAAATTCTTGAAAATACGCCCAATTTAAACAGGTTTGCATACGTTTCGGTGATTGCATGCACACCTTTGTACGAGTCCGAAAGCCTTACTTATAAACAAATGGCAAACTTGCCCACAGCGCCGATAATATATATTATGTTAACTTGGCTTATAGGGGAATAGGGGTTTGCCGGCTGGATAAAAGTCTATAGGTGTTTATTGCGTGCCCGAGTTTCGGGTATATAAAAAATCACGATTTTCGCTTAAAAAAGGTTTTATAATACGCTTTTTTACGCTTTATAAGCTGCTGGACACCTGCTGGATGCCCTTAAACAGCGTAAGGGTCATATATTGTTATTATGAGCTTTTAATTCGCTATTTTTTGCTGTTTTTATGCTGTATGGTTGTAGATTTATCGTTATTATGAGAGTTACTACCCTCTCCCCCACCGTTTTTTAGCTTAAAAATGGGCTTTGCCGCGCATATAGGTTTGTGGTTGGAAATTTAATTTAAGCCGCTAATCCGCTTTTAAATAAGCGCAGTCAACGTGTGAAAATCCGGCCCTGATATTGTCTTTTATCAGCACGCAGGTGAAGATCTTTCCTGATACGGTTCTTTGGGGCCCCAGGCGGTTTTCATATACCAGGCATCTGTATAAACCGTTCTTATCGCGTGCCAGATTTACGCAAGGATCGTTATTCGCTCCGCAGCAGATTCCGCAGCGCTTGCAGATAGATTCTTCGGTAACGGCCTTATTCTGTAGGTATTTTTGGTAAGCAACGGTATCCATAAGATTTATTTATGAATCAGGGTTTCCATAAATTGAGCCCGGTTTCAGGATCATACATTCTTTTAAAGGTTGCCCCCTTTAATTCTTTAATGTAATATTCAGCGGCGAATATCGTAGATCCGCTCATCAGGTGGCCCCCGTAAGCGGCTCCGTTATGGTCAGCAAGTGTTATGTGGGCATGGACAAAGATCTCGGAATCCAAGAGCGAAATATTGCCCATACATGAGGTAATTTCAAGCCTTTTGTCCAGGCTTACGCATTCAGCGTATTTTTTCTCATCCTGCTTGTAAAATCCCAGTTTGGCTCGGGTTAAGGCCCCTATAACGCTAAATACCCCGAGCTGTATATTTTCCTTTTTACAGAAATCCGTAAGCGCTTCCAAAAGGCCCGTTTCGGCCCTGAATCGCCCTATAAATACCCTGCCTTTTTTTACTTGCATAATCCGTAAAACCCCCGCATACCGTTATTCTTCCCAGGATGTTACCACTCCATTATCGAAATGTAAGCATTGGTCATTCTCTTTTGATGTGTCTCCATAATACCACTTTTCGTGTGCGTTGCCTGTTGAGGAAAGGTTTTTATCTATGTTCCGAGGATTGCCCCAACTTTCAATAACTTGTTCCCTGGTCATGCCTAAAAATGCCTTTTTTTCTTCTCCGCGGCCCGCTTTTCTTATTTCACGGTGTTCAAGGCGCTTTCTCGCTCCTTTTGGCGTTTCCTCGGCTTTTAAATAGCCGGGAAAACCAACCCCTAACAGAATAATGAGAAGCGCCACAAAGAGTTTTCTATTTCGCCTTTTCATAACCCCTCCTGTTCGGTAGCATATCAAATCCTTTTTCATCATTACCTTATTTTCTCCATTTAATAATGCCGAAACCCGCGCCTCTCCGGATGGCTATTTCAGAGGCATCGTAAGCCTTATCATCATATTTTCTTGTAAGATCGGCCCATAATTTTCTCATGGAATCGCACTGCCGTATGTCATCCAGTACAATGTATAAGGGATCCAATTTTGGAGCGTAGATATTGATATTTGACATGGTATGATCGTATTCATGTATGGAGTCAATGTAAAGGAGATCTATGGGTTTTTTAAAGCAATTTATGGCCCTGTTAGCCGCTTTTTTTTCCAAAGAGTCGCCCAGTATTTTATGGATGCGCGGGAAACCCTTTAAACCTGATATGTTGTTATCTGTAATATCCACGGTGACGAGTTTATTGCCAAAAAAATATTTCTTATTAAGACCTTTACGCATGGATCTGATAGAGCCGCCGAAATGAGTACCGATCTCGAGTATGTATCTGAGGTTTTCTGTCCTTACGAGCCCGGCCAGAAAAAAATAATAATTTGTAGGCCTCTTAATATAAGGGCAACTGCCGCCGGTTCTTCCGTAGTGATATTTAGAGAGGTTTATCTTTTGCCCGGCTTCCATCGCGCGCGCGCATATATTTTTTAAACTACTCGGGGCTTTCATTTTTAACCTAAACCTTAGGTGGTTCGGGGAAATTACCCGAAAGGGCGTTCTTTACCATGGCTTTTACTTCATCACTGAAGTCCTTGGAAAGGATCCATTCAAGATAAGGCCGGTCACTCTTTGCCAATTCGCTTATACTGTGGCGCCTGGCGTGTTTTCCGAACATCGGATAGAGCCCGCCGTTCCACCACCTGAATTTTCTACCTTTATCAAAGTAGTCAAGCGATCTCTCGTAATCAAACACGCTCAGGGAGCCTATCCCCTCTTCGGTAGAGCCGTATTTGTTAACCTGTTCCCGGAGTATTTCAAAAGTGGCTTCAACATCGCCGAGCGCCGAGTGCGCGTTGTTAATGGCTTTATTGCAGTAGAATTTATATGCTGCTGTTAAATTCCTTTTTTCATGTATGTTATAGATTTTCTGGGCATCATAGATAATTCTATTACCATGCTCAAACTTTAGCCCTGCGTCTATTAGTTCGCGTTCAAGCAGGGGTATATCGAATCTTTCTATATTAAATCCCCCTATGTCATAATCGCCTAAAAAATCAATTACCTCAGAGGCGATTTGATTAAATAAAGGGGCGTCTTTTACATCTTTATCGCGTATTCCCGTAATTTTGCTTACGGACTCAGGTATGTGTATACCGGGGTTTATACGCTTCACATAGTTTTCCCTGGAGCCCTGAGGCAGGTATTTTACCATACCTATTTCGACAATTTTGTCTTTTTCAACCCATGTCCCGGTTGTTTCAAGATCAAGGACCACTAAAGGGCGTGATATTTTCATAAAATGCATCTCCGGAAGACTATCATATCAAAATATAGTTTTTTTAGCAACGAAAATTACTATGGGGACGTTTCACTTTGTCGCAGCCCTAAACCGGCAAAGAACTTAAAAACGCTACTTGTGCATTTTTTAAATTTGGAGTTTTCTTCTCCTGCGAAAATACACAAGTAGCGTTTTAACCCATTGCGTTATAAAGAGTTGCGACAAATTGAAACGTCCCCATAGAATATGCTTGTTTATTCTTCAGCGGATTTTTTTATTTCAGTTTTTTGCCTTGATTCCTTATATTCGGACCAAAGTGCTTTTTCCTTGTTTAACAGAGAATTTTTCTTTGCTTTGTAAGCTTCTTTTAGATCCGCTTCTTTTTTTTCGCAATCCCGTAGAATGGTTTTACGGGTTTTGGCGTCTTTTGGCGAACGCCCCAGCTTGTCTATTTGTTCAAGGGCCATTTTTCGGATATTAGCTTTTGCGTGGACATAATCGTGATAAGCGTCCTTAATCTGCGAGTGCAATTTTGCTATTCCGCCGTGATAATCCGAGTCCGTCATTTCCGCAAAACATGTATTACATGCCAAAAGGACAAATGTCGCTAAACCGAGAGAAAATATTTTTTTAAACACAGGACACCTCCCTATTTTAATTTATGGGGTTGCCTTTTTAAGGCAACCCCATAAACCGTGATCTATCGAGCCCTGTCGTCATATGTTAGAATTCATAGTTAGGCTGCATTATTGGTTTATCGTATGGCGGAACAACAAATGTAGCCGTATCAAGGACGCCCGCCGCTGTTCTGCCTATTCCATATACAGCACCGGTAAGGGTCCCGATCGTTATTCCGGCAAACGCGTCTTTTTCTGTTGATACTTCACTCATCTTCCGTGGTACTTCCATCCAGCCCGTCAGTGCGTTGCCCAGGCCGTTGCCCAGCTTTGTACCCGCTGTGGCATCATGCGCGGCCGCCGCGTCATCAGGCGCAACAGCTTTTTGAGCCGCATAGCCTATGGAACCTACCCCGAGAGCAAGTAACCCCACTAATAGGATAACACCTAATCTCACCATCTTTTTCACCCCCCTTCATCCAACGTTCCGGATTCAAATAAAAAACCCTATCTTTTCGCGCGAAAAAATAGGGCATTTTTCCAATCTGGCAACCCTGCCGCCTTGCCTTATTAAGGTTTAGGCCGCTGGCTTTGTCCCGAATGAATCCTTTTTCCAAAACTTCATCCGGGATCCCGAAGAAAGCCTTCTACGAAGCCCTTAATTCGGGATGCCCCATTCTTTCGAACGGTTTACCTTTAGCAGATTCTAATAAATAGCTTCTCTAATAGCAACTATAGCACACGAAAGGAAAAAGTCAAGGGAGGGAAAACTAACTTTTTTATAACCTAATTATATTTTTTAAGCGATTTTTCAACCAGGGCAATCAGTTTTTCAACACTAAATGGCTTAAGTATAAAATCCACTACGTCGAAGGCCTCGTCCCCCTTTTTTAATATTACTTCCGGGTCCTGGGCGCTATATGCGATAATAGGGATATTTTTTGTTTTTTTAGAACTCTTCAGGATTTTATGGGTTTCGATGCCGTCCATTTCCGGCATGATTAAATCGAGGATTATCAGAGACGGACGTTCATTTTCGGCGATTCTTATGGCGTCCCGGCCGTTCTTAGCGGTAAGGCACTTGAAGCCGCGCAACCGGAAGGCCTCTTTTAGAAGGTGCCTGAAATTTTCTTCATCGTCAACAAACAGTATCTTTTTCATGATACCTTAAAAAAACCTACGCGGGTATCCCGTTTTCTACGGGATATCCGCATAGGTTAGTTATTGAAAACAGGCGAAACCCTTACGTAAATATTATATTTTTGCCAACCATTCTTCTCTTTAATTCGGATTTGTGTCCGCGCAGAGTATCTGACCTGGCTTCCGGGCAACCTGCTTTAATGTCATTGCTTGTTTCCTGAAAAATCTCAACGGGGGACTTGTCCGAAGCGGTCAGTGTTATTTGCGAGATATCGTCGCTAGCCTGCTGGAAAAACGATGGAGATTTGTCCGTGTCTTTTTTGGAAGCGGAGTCGGTTTTTTCCGCGGCCAACACCGGCATCATACTTATAGCAAAAAATAACGTAATAAATAAAACTACCAACTTTTTCATCCTTTTCACCTCCTTTATAACGTAAGTATACCCAAAAAAATCACATTTTGCAAGTGTTTCTTGGATTTTAATATTACCCGAGTTTTCCGGAAGCGCAAACCAACGCGAATTTTTCGGCGCTTTCACGCGGCAGCCGCCTGCCTGTATTGTAATCGATTTCAATAAGTCCGAAGCGCGGCCCAAAACCGCTGTCCCATTCGTAATTATCCATGAATGACCAGTAAAGATATCCGAGAATCTTCGCGCCGTGTTCTATAGCGCGATGTGCGCTTTTCAGGTGTTCACGTATAAAATCCCACCTTTCCCTGTCGTTTTCGGTGCAGATTCCGTTTTCCGTGATGAGGATCGGCAAACTGTATTTTTTAAGCTTCATAAGCACTTCGTAAAGACCTTGCGGATATATATTCCATCCCATGTAATTTTTTTTTAGAGGGCGTTGACTATCATCGCAAGTATTCAATAGAAGGGCTTTTAGCCCCGGCCTCCGGACGTCTACTAAATCGCGTGTGTAGTAATTTACTCCGATATAGTCGAGGGAATTCCTGCGTATGAGATGTTCTATAAATCCGAAATTAAAAAGTTTTTCTCTCAAATAGACAGAAAGCGTATTTACCGGATTTCGCGCGCGGGGCGTGAACGTCCGAAAATGCTTAGCAATGCTGACTAAAGGTTTCGGAATGCCTTTTTCCTTGTAAATGTCATGTATGATTCTGTAGGCCTTTACATGGGCGCGGGCCATATTGTTTTTCGCTGTCCGTGAGAGCAGAAAAGATTTTGACCGTGGCGGCCATTTTCCGGAACAGTAAGAGTGGTAGGTGTATACCAGGGGTTCGTTTACGGTTATCCAGAAATCTACGACTTTACACAGTTCTTTTACTATTTTCTCAACATACCGGGAGAATCTTTCGGACGCGTTATCGTTAAGCCATCCACCCGCGGCCGCGAACCACAAGGGATTTGTAAAATGATGCAGCGTGACAATGGGTTCTATGCCGCGTTCCCGCAGGGCGTGTATCACCTCTTTGTAGTGGTTGATTTCTTCGCGTGAAAATTGCCCTTGCCGTGGTTCAACACGGCTCCATTCGATAGAAAGCCGGTGAGCGTTGTGGTTAAGTTTTTTAGCTAAATCAAAGTCGTTTCTGAAAAATTCATAATGACGGCAGGCATGGCCGGATGCTTCCAGGCCGGCGGATTTTTCCCATTTCCACCAGTCACAGTTTTTATTATTACCTTCTACCTGATAGGCGGATGTAGCGGCTCCCCAGAGGAAATTTTCGGGAAAACTAAGCATCGAGGTTTTTTACCGGTCTATTTGGGCGTCCGGTAGGAATTGAATGGCTTTTTTTGATATTTTTAAACCCGCCGCGGGGTGTTTCATCGTGAATGCCATCAGGGCGTTTGCGTATTTCGCGGAACCCCGCGTTAATCCGGGGTCTGTTATGCCTTTTTGAAATGCCATTAGATCAATGGCTTGCGGTTCCTCGTCGTTTACGATCGCGGAATTATCTTTAATAGCTTTTGCCGCTTCCATGTTTTTCGCGATAAGACGGCGTATTTTTCCAACTATTTTTTTATTTTTTTCGTAATAGTTTTCTACCTTGCGTAGACATTCCCCGGGATTGTCCATGTTGGACTCTATGACAGCGCCGAGGCCGAAATAAAAATCGTCAACAATTTTCGACATATCTTCCGCCTGCGCGAATGCGCAGGCGGAAGATATAGTCACACATATGATTATAGCGGTCTTTATGAAATGCATAATCGAAATGTCGGCTTATTGCCTAAGTTTCCTTATTTCCTTTTCTTTGTTTATTCATTTTCTTTTCCAGGACGCTAACTTTTGCTTTGGTTTGTTTCAGCGTTTCCTTTAAACTTTTTAGCTCTTTTTCCCTGGAAGAAACCATTTTTTCGAGACGCACTTTTGCCGAAGAAAGATCGTTGCATTTTTTCTCTACCTTCTCTTTTTCTATAAGAAGCTTGTCGTACTCGCTTTTTGGAGTACACCCCGCTACTGAAACCAGAAACACCGCCACCAGCATCAACGCGAATATCTTTTTCATGTTTACCCCCTTCCCCTTTTTTCCTTGACTTAAGTATACCACAAACTTCGGATTTGGCAAATTTTTAATACTATTTTTTTCAAATAAGGGCACGTTCATAATCCTCGGTATTTTTAATGATTTTATTCATCATTTCCACAACCTTGTCAGGATACCTGCCCACGGCCGTTTCACCTGAAAGCAGAAGTGTCGAAGCGCCGTCTAAAACAGCGTTGGCTACATCGCAAACCTCAGCCCTTGTAGGAACGAGCTCTTCGGTCATACTCTCGAGCATTTGCGTGGCCACTATCACGGGTTTTCCTTTAAGGCGGCATTTTTTGATGATTTCTTTCTGTAGAACGGGAACCTTATAAACGGGGATGGATATCCCCAGGTCCCCGCGGGCGACCATTATTCCGTCAGCCTCTCTGATGATTTCGTTAATATTTTTAAGGGCGTCTCTGTTTTCGATTTTCGCGAAAATCAGGCATCCGGGATGTTTCGGTTTTACTATGGCTTTCAGGGCCTTCAGGTCCTTCGCGCTTCTTACGAATGACTGTGCCACGTAATCGAGTTTTTGTTGTACGGCTATTTTTACGTCTTTTCTGTCTTTTTCGGACAGGACGGGAAAATCCAGATTTGCCCCCGGGATATTTATTCCTTTACGTTCTTTCAGGATTCCGCCCGCGATAACTTTTGTTTTAAGGCGATTTTTCCCTTTTTCCCTGACTTTAAGCACGATTTTACCGTCATCTATAAAAACAAACATGCCTTTTTTAATATTTCCGAGCGTGCCGCGGTAATCAAAAGGTATTTCTTTTTTGTTGCCTATAATGTTTTCCTGCGTGAGGCAAATGTGTTCGCTTTTTTTTAATTCTATGCGATCTTTTAAAGGGCCGAGCCTTATACGGTTTCCCTCAAGATCCTGCATTATCTTTATCGCACGGCGCATTTTTTTGTTAAGTCGCCGGACAATGCGGATTCGTTCCATGTGTTCACGATGAGAGCCGTGGGAAAAGTTGAGCCTTACTTCGTCAAGGCCGTTTATATACATCTTCCGCAGCATTGCTTTACTGCTGCTCGATGGGCCCAGCGTGGCCGCGATTTTTGTTTTCATCTGTTAATACCTTAATCTGAATGCGCCGGTTCGGGATTTTATTAAGGCGGGCAGGGGAAACTCCGGCACTCGGCGCGGAAGCTTCCCCGGTTTTTTTATTTTCGGATAAGTTTATTGTATAAAAGCGCGAATATGGCGCAGGCAATCCCCGCATCAAAAAATCCGTAAATTGCCCCTATTACACTGCCTACGGGTGTTACCGTAAATCCTATGTAATATGATTTCGCGATCGAAGCCGCGTCCACGTTTCCATAGCCAAGTAGCGCCATCCACGTAAGCGCGCAAACGCTCGCTCCCCATAGAATTCCGCCCGCTATAGCGAATGCCATTACGTTCAGCTTCATGGTGTACCTCCTTTTACACAAATATACCTTACGAAAGCGTAATTTGCAAGCCGATCGGAGGATTTAACCGTTACATTACATCGCTTTTACGGCTTCTGCCATTAAAGGAAGAACCGCTTCTACCTCTTCCTTGGTCATTCTTCCGAGCTTGGCGAATCTGAGTTCGCCGTCCCCTACCCTATTTTCCCTGGTGATCTGAAGCTTTTTCGTGCCTTTGTTATACGAATATATGCTCACGGTCAATCTCCCGGAGTCACTTTCCCACGATTTCGAAAACAGGCTTTCATCGAGACTCATGTCGTACGGCATGGATTACCTCCTTTATTTGTTTTTTTGCCGATTTATTTCGTGGCAGAAAATAGCGCAGGCCATAGCGACGTTAAAAGAAAGCGCCGCGCCCCTCATTGGAAGGCGCACTTTCAGATCAAGTTGCTTTTCTATGCCGTGCCTTATCCCCTTTCCTTCGGATCCGAGGACGAGGCATAACGGAAACGGAAAAGACATCTTATCTACGTCTGTGCCGTTTTCAACCACAGTACCCACGATCCAATATCCGGCGCGTTTTGCCTTAAGAAGAGCGGTTGATAGATTGTTGACCTTTGACACGTCCACAAAGTTTTCTCCACCGGAAGCTACATGCATGACAGCATCCGTAATTTCACAGGAACCGTGCCTTGGTATGACGATAGCGAACCTGCCGAAGCAGGCGGCCGTCCTTAGTATAGACCCCAGATTATGAGGGTCATTTATATTATCGAGGCATATAAGTGACAGGTTTTTATCGGGCCGGTTTTGAAGAAGGGCGTCGAAATCAGTATATCTGAAATCATTTACCCGGGCGGCGATACCCTGCAGGCGATCGGCTTTTTTTATTTTTTGAAGAGCCCTTTCGGTAACCCTCTCTACGGGGACGCGCGCTTTACCGATAAGGGCGAGTATGCGGCCGTGGGTAAAATTTTCCTGAAGGAATATTTTTTCTATGCTTTCCGGATTGGCCAGAAGGCGTTCCAGAACAGAGTTTTTACCGTATAGATACATTCAGATCCTGTATAAATATTGCATGATGTGAATAGTAAAAATACATGTGCCGAAAATTATCCTGAGGTGCCTTATAAATTGATTTGGAAAATAAGGCTCATCCGCGTACCGGCGGATTTTATAAAACCCGTCAACTATCAAAACGAAGCCCGCGAAAAAAGAAAAATAGTCTACCGTGCTGCGCGCGAAGGGAGTGCGGAATATGGCGGCCGTTATGGCGGCCGCGATCAACACGGTAAGCGCCGCGCAGATCATTACCGCCTTGAGTGCTTTTTCGGTCATATTTCCCTACAATATAATCGCTTTTCGTGGTATTATACAACGGATGCTTAGGCGAAATAAAAAAACAATATTTTTTCTCATTGCACTGATTCTTACGGCTTTCCTTTCCGGGTGCGCCATTCCCTTTCCGTCTAAAATACCGATTCCGAAATGGCCTATTTTTTTAGACCTTTTCTTACCACGTAACCTATAAGAATGATGATGCAGAACCCCAGAATTATAGCCAGGACAATAACCGCGATAAAAAGTAAAATCGAGCCTATGCCGACGAGAAGAGGCCATAAGAAAAAAAACAGGCCGAGTAAGATGAATGCGGCTAATGCGACAAAAAGCCCTACCACAAAATTTTTTAATGTTTCCATAGTAACCCCCCTCCCCTTTTTCCCATTATCCTTAATTAGAGATGATTGTCAACCCCGTTCTTTTTAAATATCCATGGCGCATGCCGGCATGATGTTTACGGCTGAGGCGCAACTAAAGAGGCAGCTTGATTTTTTGCGTGTTTTCAGGTATACTATTAGTGGATGACAACGGCACAACTGACCAGTTTTCTGGTCGAAAAAATAAAATACGCTGTTGCCATCCACGGAATAATAAACTTTAACCGATCGATGTGGTTGTTTCGGGTTTCGAAATGGCCACATCGGTTTTTTTTATCCTTTTTTGGATATCGGAAGAAACTTAAATGATACGGCAGGAGTGTCTGGAATACGCGAGCTATACCTCGAATACTGAATCAAAATCACCGTACGGATTCGGCTCCTTTTCGGAATTGAGGGGATCCCAGAACCACAATCCGTCAGCTACGAATTTATATCTATACCGCCCGGGTAAAAGATAAAATGATTTTTCCCATTCCCCTTCCTTAGTCATTTCCAGCCTGCTGGCTTTATCTTTTTTCCAGCCGTTGAAATCCCCCACCACATATACCTCTTTCGCGGTCGGCGCGTAAAACTTAAACAGGCGCTCTTTTGAATATATGTTTCCGTAAACTCCGTGAAGAACCTTCCGCATTTCCAGATAGATATTTTCGGCCGAGATTTCCCTATCGAGCTTCAGGAGCTCGTCAGCTAACGCCAGGTAAGCGAGAGCAGCGCGGGAGGAGGCGTTGTTTTTAAAAACCGATTCCGATTTTTCCTGCGATTCACGGATAGCTATGTCGTATGAAATAACAGTTTTCAGCAGGCGTTCCTTGAAAATATGTTTAATTTTATGCAGCATTTTTTCGCAGAATTCCGAATATTCGTCATACATTGTAACCAGCCCTTTTACATGAGGGGCATGGTGCAGTTTTATTTTTATAAGCTCCACCATGCTTATGAGCTTTCCGACACCCATAATTGAAAAAGCGCTTGTTTCCACGGGTATTAATATTTCTCCGGCGGCACGCAGGGCGTTGAAGGTGAGAAATCCCAGATTCGGGGGGCAATCTATAATTACGTAGTCGTATTTAAGTTCGGAACGGGTAATGGCCTTGTTGAGTATCAGAAGGCCATCTTCCCTGTTTTTAAGATCGTGTTCGATAGTGCTTAATATGATATGCGAGGGTACAAGATCCAGGCCGTTATCTATGTTTAGTGTAATTTCGCCAATTTTTTTTGTCGAGTTTGCATTACCCGTAAACAAAGAAAATATAGAGTCAGACGATTCTACTTTCAGCGCCCCAAGCCCCATGGAAGCGTGTGACTGTGGGTCCATGTCGATAAGCAGGGGCTTTTTACCCCTTCGGGCCAATGCCGCGGCAAGGCTTATTGCTGTCGTGGTTTTTCCGCAACCGCCCTTCTGGTTGGCTATGGCGAAAATCTTCATGTGTACTCCGTTCCTCGGTCTACTATGCTACTATAATAACATAGTATAATGATTATTCCGGATAATGCAAGCCCCGCCGCCGATTTTACTTAACAGTTTACCCGCAAGGCTTTATGTTTGTGCCGAGGAAACGGTTGTTATCTGTTTTAAAACCCTGGATCCATCCGTTCTTAAAACCGAGCTCCCCGAGAATTTTAATTATCAGCTCGTATTCGCTTCTTTTTACGCGTCTTGCGATCTCCGGGTAATCCGCGGCTTTGTAGGCCGGGTAATACTGGCTCATCACACTCAGGTAAATATCGGTCGAAACCTCTTTTTTTAAAAACCTTAATGTTTCGATTACGCCCGATACGCAGCCGGGGAGAACTAAAAGGCGCACGATTACGCCCTTTTTGGCTATTCCCTCTTCATTAAGCTCAAGCGGGCCTGCCTGCCGGAACATTTCTTTTATTATGGCGCGATTATTTTCAACATATCCCGGAGCGGAAGAATATTTTTGGGCCATTTTGTCGTCAGAGTACCTCATGTCCGGAAGGTATATGTCAATCATTCCTTCCAGAAGCTTAATAAGTTCCGGGCTGTCATAACCTCCCGTATTGTAGATGACAGGGATCTTAAGGGAATTTTTTACCGCTATCTCTAATGCCTCGGCAATCTGGAAGGCATAATGCGTGGGGCTTACGAGGTTTATGTTGTGGCAGCCGCTTTTTTGCAGCTCCAGCATTCGTTCGGCAAGCCCGGCAGTTTTAATTTCTTTAAAATCGGACTCCTGGCTGAAAATATGGTTCTGGCAATATACGCATTTCATGTTGCAATGCGTGAAAAATATTGCGCCGGAACCCTTTGTCCCGGAAATCGGCGGCTCTTCCCCGTGATGTGGCGAATAACTGTATACTGCGGGTTTTGAACCGGCCCGGCAAAATCCCTTTTCGCCTTTTTCGCGGTTTACCTTGCAGTTTCGGACGCAGAGCCGGCAGGATTTTATCAGTTTACCGAAGGAGGAACGTGTGGTCATCGCCGTATCAAATTTTACTTCTTCGCGTTATGTTCTTATCAATAAACTCGATGATTTTTTTCTGGGAGCGTTTGCTTATATTCATGAATTCCACTCCGATACCGGGATAGGAGTGCGGTTGAAGCTCTCGGTCGGCAAGCCATATGACGGAACCCGTGAGAGCGAGCGGTTTTTTTGTTTTATTAAAGCCAAGTTCCATGTAGAGCCGGGTTGAGGCCGGATATATGTGTTTTGAGAAAATAAAAAGGCCTTCGCCGCTTATGTTAAGGATCTTTCCCCTCGAAAATTTAATGCCGGAGGAAACCCCGGTTTTATATTTTACCGGGATATTGACGTCGATCCTTTTAAACCTTCTTCTCATTATGAGCTTGTCGATTTTTGCTGAAAGCTCAAAACTTTTCAGGGCGGTTTTTTCATCGGCGTACATCTCAAATATGGACTCAAGGCGCGCCGATTTAAAAAGAGATTTTATGTGCGTGGGGACGTTGCAGAATTTAAGTACGCCGTTTCGGTTCGCGACATTTTTATAGGCTATGGAAATAATCGATAACCCGTTGTAGTCCACGAGATTTACGTTCGTGAAATTGCACAGGATTTTTTGCGTACCCCCTGTCAAAAGACGCCCCGTTTCCTCGATAAGAGCCGCTGAATCAATATCGATATTATTGGCGATGTAGAGAACGGCGATATTTTTTAAAAAACGTTTCCGTATTTCCATGACCTGTAAGTTAAAACCGGTAACCTATGGCTTTCTTTATTCCGCGTCCCGCACAAAAATCGTTTTGACGCCCTTACCCACTCTCTGCGCGTCCTTGGATATGCCGTTGAATGTCTCGCCGCATCCGCCGATAATAAGAGAAGTAAGAAGCAACGCCAGAACCAGAGCGATATTTTTTTTCATGACTTTAACCTCCTTTTAATTTTTTTGCCGGATCAATAGGTTTACCCCCGCGGCGTATTTCGAAATGCAAATGGGGTGTAATGCCTTTCAAATCCGCGTTTCCCGTTTTTCCCACAAAACCTATTATTTCACCCTGCCTTACCCACTGAGATTTCTTTATAGCTATTTTATCGAGGTGCCCGTAACGTGTTTCCCAGTGCCCGGGATGGTTTATTATTACGAGATTTCCGTAGCCTCCCGGAAAAAATAGCGATCTTGCCCACCCGCTTTTAGACGCGTAAACGGGGCTTTTCATACGCGCCTCAAGATCGATGCCGGCATGGCGCCTTCCGCCGCGGCGTTTTGCCCCGAAGGCACCTTCGCCGTAAGCGTCATTTCTAATGGAAAGGCCCTCTCCCCGCCGATTTTTATAATTCTCTACGGGCATCGCAAAATAGGGTTCTTTTATTTTGTAGATAAACGGGATCGAAATATAAAGCGCGAAAAATAAAAATACCCCCGCGAGGCAAATAAGGAGAATGTATCTGGCGGGGGATTTCATTCTTTCGTAATAATTTTTTCGATACTCGAAAGACGCCCGTAACAAATTAGCGTATCGTTCAGCAGTATACGGTCTGTGGCCTTGGGCGCGGGCACAATAGCGTCTTTTCTTTCAATCGCCAGTACGAGGATATCATTTTCGCGGAAATCCGACTCTCTCAGGGTTTTACCGAGATCACCGCAATCCCCCTTTATGCTTACTTCGGCTATACCGTAATCTTTAGCGACGCGCAGCACCTCTTCCACAGGCCTTTTGCGAAAAGGGCCCTGTTTTTCCAACCGGGATTCTATTTTTTTGTTCAGAAATTTCGATACGCCCTTAAGAGTGATGAATTTTACCAGCAAAAATATCACAAAAAGTATAATGCCGACGTTTATAAAAAGCGGCAAAGGATTCGATTTCTCAAAAGATATTACAACCGTTGTTATCACGGTTATAAACCCGGCGTTGCCGAGTATCATGAGGATCATTATGATTCTTCTTCTTACGTCGTTTTGAAGAATGACCTCCGAATCCTTTGTCGTAAATCCCGTGCCGGTAAAAGCTGATAGGGCCTGAAAGTATGACCTCTTTCCGTCGAGGCCCGTCATTTTTAAAGCGACCGTGGCCACTTTAACGACAAAAATGGATATCGCGATGATCAGTATGACCGGAACAGCGAAAATTAAATTACTCATGAGTACCCTTCGGTTGTGCGGTTATAACCATTTTTTCTTTTTAAAAAATAAAAGCATGCCAACGGCTATGGCCAGCATTATACCTATCACGACAAAATATCCGTGCTGCCATTCGATTTCCGGCATGAAACGAAAGTTCATTCCGTATATGCCCGTTATGAGCGTCAGAGGCATCATTATCGTGGCGATGATGGTAAGCACTTTCATTATTTCATTTAGCCTGTTCGATGTGGCGGATATATAACCATCGACAGCGCTTGCCAACAGGTCCCTGTATGTGTCGAGATTGTCATTTATTCTGGCAAGAAGATCCGATACGTCCCTGAAATATATGGAAAGAGACGCGGGTATGATTGGCTGGTAGCTGCCCCTGGCGATAAAATTCATGGTTTCCCGCTGGGGGCCCAGGATCCTGCGCAATATGAGTACATTTTCCTTTAGATCGAAGATTTTATTCAGCGCCCGGCGGTCGGGATCTTTGAATATAATGTCCTCTGTCTTTTGTATCTCCTTGTCCAGTTTTTCCAGTATTGGAAAATAGTTATCTACAAGCGCGTCGGCTATGCAGTAAAAGAGATATGCGGTGCCCCGCGACATAATACCTTTATTTTTAAGGCATCTTTCCCAGGTACTGGTGACGCTTTCTATGGTTTTTAGATGTACCGTGACAACATAATTTTCACCGACGAAACTATCCAGTTCAAGCGAGGAGGCCTTGTCCTTGTGTGCGGCTAAAATCGCCGCGTGAAGCACTATAAAAAGGTAATTATCGTAGGTGTCGATTTTCGGGCGTTGAATGGTAGTCATGCAGTCTTCGATGGCAAGCGGGTGAAACGAGAAGTGTTGTTCCAGAAATTCCATGTCTTTCTGGGAGGGCTTTTTAACGTCAACCCACACCAGGATGTCTTTTTTACCGAGATATGGGGTGACTTCTTCAGGGGTGCTCAAAATCGCCGTACCCTTATTTTTTTCCAGGATCATTATGTTCATCATGGCGTTACCCCAGCATGCGCGATACGATCATGCTTACCCTCTTCCCGTCTGCTTTTCCACGCACCTTTTCCATAACAATTTTCATGACTTTCCCCATGGCGCTCTTTCCTGAGATGCCGGCTTCACGCAGGGCATCTCCCGCTATTTTCTCCAGCTCTTTATCGGATAGCTGTTCCGGCATGTAGTTGAGCAGTATACCCAGCTCTTTTTTTTCTTTATCTACCAGATCCTGCCTTTTTCCTTTTTCGAACTGCTCAATAGAATCTTTGTGCTGTTTTACCTGCCGCTGAAGAATCTTTATGATTTCTTCGTCGGTTATCTTTTTTTTACCGTGATCCAATTTAAGATTGACAATATCATTTTTAACCATTCGCAGCGTTGAGATCTTAATTTTGTCGCGCGATTTCATCCCTGCCTTAATCTCGTTCTCAATCTTTTCCTCAAGTGACATGGCTACCTCTTTTCGGCTGCGTGAGCGAAAATTATGCTCACCTCGTACAATAAAACCAGCGGAATCGCCAAAAGAACCTGCGTTACAATGTCGGGTGGCGTCAACATGGCTGCGATTATAAACATCACTACTATGAAATACCTGCGTTTTTTTCGCAGGGTACTCGCGTGTAAAAGCCCCGCCCTTGTTAGAAGCACGATCACCAGTGGCGTTTCGAAGGCTACCGCGAAAGCGAGTATCAAAAAAGCGCTGAACGATATGTAACGCGATACGGATATGCAGGGCCTCAGAAAATTCGAACTGAAACCGAGTAAAAATCGCATGGCTTGCGGCAGAACGATGTAATATGAAAAAAACGCTCCGCCGGCAAATAAAAAAGTCCCTAAAAACAAATACGCGGCAAATAGCTTCTTTTCTCGCCTGTCCAGCGCTATCCAGATAAACTTAAAAGCGTTGAACAGGATCACGGGAGCCGAGAGAACCACGCCGCTCAAAAGAGCGATTTTTAGATACGCGAGAAACGCCTCCTGAGGACTTATGAAAACAAGTGATTTTACATGCACAGTCAGGAGGAGTAGAATTTTTTCCGCGTGGATATATGAAAGAACGCTTAATACCGCAACGGCGATTAATGAAAAAAATATCCGTCTTCTTAGTTCTTCCAGGTGCCCGAAAAAAGCCTTTTTCTCATCCTTTTGGGGGAGCATCCTTTTTTTCCGGATCATTTTGCGCTTTCTTAAACTCCCGAATGCCTTTCCCCAGAGCCCTTCCGATTTCGGGAAGTTTCGCGGCGCCAAAAACCAAAAGCACGATGAGAAGTATCAGAACTAATTCCCAGAAGCCTATCGTTGGCATGATATCCGCCTCCGTAAAATAACGCGAGGTTATTTTTTGTTTCTTACTTGATTACGAAAAACCCCGTACACCCCTGAACATTATCTTTTTATACCAGGGAAGATAATCTATGATCAGTTTTCCGTTTAAATGGTCTACCTCATGTTGTATGACCCTGGCTGTCAGTCCGCGAAAAGTTTTATTGCGCCGCGAGTCGTTTTCATCCAGATATGAGACCGAAATTTCCTCTGCCCTTTTGACCGTAACGCCTTTTCCGGGTACGCTAAGACACCCTTCCTCTAATCCGACGTGTCCTTTTTTTGAAAGAATTACAGGATTTACCATCTTTAAGACGTCCCCGTCTCCCGTGTCGACCAAAATCGCTTGTTTTGAAACACCTACCTGCGGCGCGGCAAGGCCTATACCGTGCATTTCGCGCATAGTAACTGTCATATCGGAAAAAAGCTTCTGTTCCGCCGGTCCTACGCCTTCAAGTTTCCTGCTTTTTTTTCGCAATACTGCGCTGGGGAGCCTTTTTATTTCCAAACGTCCCATATTTACCTACTTTTTCACAATCCTGTTTTTTTCGTTGACGTATACAAATTTCGGTTTAAGATTTTTCGCTTTTTCGGATTCCAGCAGCGCTTTTGAGATAACAATCACAATGTCGCCGGTCTTCCCCATTCTCGCGGCCGGCCCATACAATATTATGGCGCCTGAATTTGCCTTTTCCTCGATCGCGTATGTTTCGAAACGCGCCCCGTTTTGAAAATTTAAAATCTGTACTATTTCACCGGGATAGATATCGGCGGCTTCGAGAAGTTTGCGGTCTATTCCTATACTTCCCTTATAGTTAAGCGCGGTCTTTGTGACGCGCGCCCTATGTATCTTGGATTTGCACATTTCCCTGAGCATGGCAACCTTACTCGTTTGATTCTACAATATTAGTGAGATTTTCCCCGTCGAAATAAAGTTTTTTTGTTCTGGATAGGTAGCCGGCGTCCACAGGAAGGCCTGTCCTTGCCCGGTATACCCATTCGACCCTCGTGCCGCCCCATTTTTCTTTATCTTCGACATCATTTATCTGATCGGGATCGCCCCACAAGTCTCTCACTCTATCTTTTTTCATGCCTACTTTCACTGAATCGGTTCCTATGGGCCGCTCTATGATGTAATCGGGAGAAGGTATGGGCAGGTCCGCGCACCCTGCCAGAAACAGCGATAAAACAGGCGCCAGGAACAACCCGATCATATTTATTCTCATGCCTTTTCCCCCTGTTTGTACAATAAGTCGCAAAAATATTTAAGAAACGTATTTTTATTATCTTCCTCGATCATGGTAAATTCGCATCCGATATTGTATGGCGCGCCGTTTTGCGTGGAAAGTTTTTTTTTCCAGACCACTTTTACCTTCGCGTGAACCGGGCCCTGGGTCCCGGGAAGCCCTATTTTGAGTTCGATTTCATCGTTGATATTTATGTCGTTCTCACTGGTTACAAACCGAAGGCCGAGAGGGGAAATATCCGCTGTCTGAAATTCCCGCACTGAACTTTTTCCGATTATGGCCCGGACCGCCAGCGGGGTTCCCACCCTTATGTATTTTCTTCTTTCCTGGACAGGTTTAATCATGCCTTACCCCTTTACATTGCTGTTAAGTATACCATGATAATAATATATAGTCAAGGCGTCCGGCACCGGCCGGTTGAAGCGATTCGCTTTACAGGGCAAGGAAACAAAACTATTTCCGTGCCAGGAACAGGAGCTTAAGGCTTATCGCGTTTAGGGCGGCGACCAATACACATGTTATAGGAATACCGACTAGCGGTATGAAGAACGCGGAGAGAAAAAACGCGCCGATAAATGAACCGGCAAGGTCGATGGCGTATGTGGCCCCCGCGATTTTTCCCGTGAGGCCGGTTTTCTCAAAGCATATCCTGTTGGCGAGCGGGTATTGCAGGCCCCCGGCGAAACCTGCCACGAACGGAAGTATGCCGAAAAGGTCGGAGCTTACGCGGCTCAGGCCCGGGTGCGCCGCCAAGGCCGAGAAAGCCTTAAAACATACAAGAAGTAAAAGCGGGTATGCAAACACGAATACCTGGACGTTTATATAGGTTTTAAAAGGACGCTCGATTCCTGCGAGCTTGCGCGTCATATATAAGCTGCCGAGGGCCAGGCCCAACATAAATGAAGTTATGATAATCCCGATCTTGTAATAAAGGTAGCCGTAGATGATTTGAAATGCCAGCACGATTAAAATTTCAAAAGAAATTTCAGAAATCCCTGTTGTGAAAAGAGCAAGCAGGGTTACATCTTTTTTGAAATTTTTACCGCGCCGCCTCATAAAAAAAACAGCGTAAAGCATCGCCATAAAAAGAGCCGTAAGCGCGAGGAGGCGCCCCCCGTTTAAAAACATAAAAAATCCGGAGATCTTGAAACTGAAATATGTGCTCCACAGTACCATGTCATAGAAGTAAGAGGCCGGATTGAAATCCGTGTTTTTTCGCACTTTTCCCGCTTCCCGTATGGCGGAATTCAGAAATTGGGCCCGTTCCTCAGACAATTTTGAGAATAAATAATAATCCTTAACGTAAAGCGTATCTACGCCCGCGGTTTCAAGGCGTTTGCCTATTACCGACGGCTCAAGCGTAACGGTACCGGGATTTTTTGAGAGCAGGAAATGCGCTGTATCGCCGGGAACAATCCTTACTTCGGCGAATTCCGCTTTCGCTGTTTCATAGAGCGTTTTCAGAAAAAGAGCCTGCGCTCTGCTAAGATAATTTTCGCTGGAAGTAACGCTGAATCCGAATGCCCCCTTTTCGTTAAGCGCGAGTTTTACTTCTTCAAAAAATTGTTTTGTATAAAAACGATTTATTTGCGCTGTGTATGGATTGGGCAGGCTCACAATGATGGCGTCGTACTTATCTTTTGTGTTTTTTATGAAATACCGGCCGTCTTCGTTTATGACATTTACGCGCGGGTTATTGAGTTGATAAATTGATTGTTTTCGAAGGAATTTTTCGGAAAATGCTATTATTAAAGGGTTAAGCTCCACGTAATCAACCGTTTCCACGGGATATTTGAGAATTTCAGCGGTTATTTCACTTGCCCCGCCCCCTATGAGAAGGATTTTTTTAGCGTCCGGTACCGAAGCAAGCAAAAAATGAACCGCTTCTTCCGCGGTAAGAGGGTCGTGTGTGCTAAAAAGAAAAAGGCCGTTGTCAAAAAAATTAACCTGTTCATTTTTTTTGGTTACCGTGACGCGGCCGTAAGCGGAATCACCGCTCGCCAGGACATTAAACCCTTTCCACTTATCAGCAAGAGATTTTTTGTTTAAAAATTTTACTCCGCCGAAAACCGCGAAAATAAGAAAAAGACAGATTAGTATCGCGGAGATACGATGTGTTGCGCGATTCGCCCCCGCGCGATTTTCGGCAGGCGATTTTACCGTTCCTGTAAGAAAATACGCCGAAAGCAAGTTGATTCCCGAAAGAGCGAAGGCTATTTGCAGCCCTCCAAAATAACGGATAAGCAGGAGGCTCGTTACCGCCCCGCCGAGCATTGCCCCGAAGGCTTCTATGGTGTAGACTTTTCCGATTCCCTCCGGGGCATCTTTAACGGGAAATATTTTGCATCCGAGCACAAAGAGCAAACCCAGAGAAGCGGTGATAGGCAGAAGGGCCGCGGCGGAAGAAATAATAAAAACAGGCAGCCCCGCTATCTCCCCGGCCCCAAAACCAAAGATGAGTTTCGAAGTGCGGGCAAAAATAATACCTGCGGGTAAAAGCGCGCCTAATAACAGCTGGATGGACGCGAAGAGCGCCGTTTTTTCCCGTATTTTATCCGCGAAAAATCTACCGAAAATACCGCTGCCCAGGGCTCCGCCGAGAAGCCATGTGCCCAGTATAAAACCAACCGATAGCTCATTTCCGTAGAAAGATGTGAAAAATTCACGGATCAGGATGATCTGGGCGGCTACGGCGGTTATGCCGGCCACAATAAGGGCCGAAAGAAGTCTTTTTTTCATTTCCATATACCGGCAATTTCAGCGCCGCAGAATTTGCATTTTGAATCAACGATATAGTTCTTGAGTACGAAAAACCCTGCCCGCTCTACAAGGATTTTCTTGCATTTCGGACATATTGTATTGTTGGCTGCCTCTTCCGGGACATTCCCGATATATACGAAGCGCAGCCCTTCCTCTTCGGCTATATTTTTGGCGCGCTTAAGCGTCGCCAGGGGTGTTGGGGGCAAGTTTTTGAGCTTATATATGGGCCAGAAGCGGGAGAAGTGAAGCGGTGTATCGGGCCCCAGGTTTTCGTTAATCCATCGGCACATATCCCTTATCATCCGCGGGTCATCGTTTAGCGTAGGGACAATCAGATTTGTCAATTCTACCCAGACGCCCCTTTTTTTCGTAATTTTTATCATCTCAAGAAGCGGCTTTAGCCTTTCGGAACAAGTTTCCCTGAGGTATTTATCGCTGAAACCCTTGAGGTCAATATTGGCCGCGTCGATTACATTGCATAATTCCTCAAGCGGACGGGGGTTGATAAAGCCTCCGGTTACGTATATATTTTTTATGCCCTGCGGCCTGGCGATTTTTGCCGTTTCCAGCATGTACTCGTAGAATACGCTCGGCTCGGAATAGGTATAGGCGATGGAATGGCAGCCGTGATTTTTCGCTTGTTTTACGACTTCCGCGCAAGGAAGATAAATGTTGCGTGTGCCTTCGGGGCCTTCCTGCGATATTTGCCAGTTCTGGCAGAACTTGCATCGCAGGTTGCATCCGGCTGTCGCGATACTGAAAGATTTTGATCCGGGCAGCATGTGATAGATCGGTTTTTTTTCTATCGGATCAACATGTACCGAACAGGCCAGCTCGTATACCAGCGTGTATAGCCTGCCGTCTTTAGGTTCGCGTACACGGCAGAAACTTCTCTGTCCGTTTTTAAGGACGCAGCCGCGTGGGCATAAAAGACAGGCAACAGTATCATTGTCTATTTTTCTGTAGTAAAGAGCTTCTTTATGGTATCCGATGCCCGAGGCGAATGATTTAACGCCGATACTTTTATTGCTGAAAAACCCCGCGCCAGCTATTCCGGCGGTAAAAGCAAGGGCGCTTTTTATGAATTGGCGTCGGGTAAGGTACATCTTTTTTTAATCCAGAGCGTTATCTCTTTAAGCGCTTCCGCATCAATTTTAAATGTTTTCGCGGCATTATCCCCGTTTTCCGTTTTTTCGAAAAAGTGCCCGAGCCCCCTGAATGAAACAGTGGAAAAGTCCCGCGACCCTGCCTGGTTCAGGTTTTTTTCAATATCGCGAATGTAGGAGAGAGGGCAAAACTTATCTTTTTTCCCGTACATAATTACAAGCGGGGTTCTGATATTGCGGAAGCCCGCGAGGGCATCTAACCGGAGAAGCTCGCGCATTCTTTTAAGGAAAACACGTCTTCCTAAAATAATTTCAGATTCTTTTTTCGTGTTTTTGACGCTCTTAAGTGTTTCGTTCCTGGATGCATTCAGGATTTCATTGTAACCTTTGTCGATTTTTTCAAAGGTTCTTATCTCGTCAAGAACATACGCGCACTCAAAATCCATGATTGGGACCGCTCTGGCGATGCCCAGCATTAAGATGCCCCGGAGCGTGATTTCGGACAAATTCAGCCGCGAAAGGTATGAACATACGGATCCGTGGGCCACTATAAAAACTTTGTCCCTATTGACGCGTTCATGGTTTGCCAGAAATTTTAACGCGTTTTCAATGTCAGTTATTGTGTCGCCAAGGGCCACTTCCGCGTTGTTTCCCTGCGATTTCCCCGTACCCCTCTCATCAAAACGCATGACAATGTTCTCGTTTTCTGCCAGCCGGCTGCTTAAATCCGTGAAAAATCGCGATGTATCCCGCTTTCCGCACGAGCTTTCCTCGCCGATCAGGAGTACGCACGCGAGCTTTCCTTCTTTACGCGGAATCTCAAGGGTTCCGGCGAGAGAAAAACCCCCCGATTGAAAAATAATCTCTTTCGTCTCATAGGGCCTGTTTTCAGCGCGGGGTTTTTCCGGTAAAATTTTCTCAAAGTCCCGCACTTTTTTTATTAAAAGTGATTTCGATTCGATCTTTAGTTGAACAATGTCTCTATTTTTTTTCGAAACCCATATGCCGCATTCGGGAAGTGTTTTTGACTTCATAATCAGAAACTCAGTTTTTATCTTTCTGCCCATTATTTTTATATATTCATCCCTGATAGAAGTAAGTGTAACGCGGGCCCTGGCCGGCGGAAAAAGACCAGGGGATCGGTATACGCAATCGAAAGATTGGGCCCCCCCTTTAACGAAGTCGTATTCATTGATTAACGGCATGTAGGTCACAATCGATTCTTCATGAAAAACAACGGTGTCTTTGGCGCCTGAGGCGATGACGGCGAAACTTGATTTTGAGCGATCCCTTGACAAAAAATTAAATGACCCCTTTTCGCGGATGTCGATATATGAAACCGCGCCGGTGCGGGCGAAATTTTTGCACTCTCTGAAAAATCGCTCAAGCCTGAAAGTATTCCTGTCGAAAACAAGTTTTTCGTGCACTATTTTACGCGGCGCATCCAGGTAGAAGCAAGTGGATTTATAAATAATTTTGTCTTCGGTTTTATAACAATCAATTCTTAGCGAGGCCGTTTTTCCGCACGCGTTTTCAACGGAATAAAAAGATGTCTGATGTTTTTCTCTCTCCAGAAATAGAAAGGCGAATACCAGAAGGGATATTATCAGGATTATTGTTAACGTAAGGAGTATGTAGACGTTTCTCATTTTATATCCAGCCCCTCGATTTTATAAACAAGGTTGAGTTTTTTGTTATCCGGCAGTTTAACGAAATTTAATTCAGCTATCAGGTAATCAACGATTTCCCGCGGGCAGTTTCTTAGGGGGTGTTTGAAGGATATGGAGTCCCCTTCCCCTAGAAAATTTTCGGAGAATCCACTTATGTTTACAAGGGGTTCAGGTTCCGCCCCGACAGGGTAAAACCTGTCGACGTAAATAGCCCTATTCTGATGGTCATAAAAAGAGATTTTTAGCTTAAGGGAGTATATCTTTTTATTTGAGATATTCTCGACCGTTCCCTCGATTACCGGTTTACCCTTTAAGGCGCCTTCGGTGCCTAAGTTCGCTTTTAGGTTTAGCAGCACAAGCCGGTTGAAAACGCGTGCATTCAGGTCATAAAGGGAAAGCCGGTAATTCTTGACCGTATCGGTTTCCTTCCATTCAAGATAGGCATAAAATCCGAAAATTGTAAGCGCGAGCACGATCATGATAACGGATGAGGAAACTATTATCACTAAGGCGCTTGTACGTTTAATACGCATGATTTTCTCCCCTTTAAACAATAGGTAGAGGGTAAAACGTATTCGTTACCGGATAATTTATCTTCTTTGCTTAAATATACCGTTCCACCTGCCCTAAATATATTTTCCTGACGGAATTAAAAAAATCTATGTATTCCCTTGTCCGGTAATCCGGATATGTCCACGGCAGCGCCCTGAAGGATTTTTTCACGAACTGAAACTCGAGATCCGCGTATATTCCTCCGTCAATATATATGCGGTGGCTACGGTTTTTTGTGGTGAACAGGACCATTTTTGAAAGAGAGACATATCCGGGATCGATATTGACGGTTCGGCCCGGTAACGCCCGGCCGTATTGCCCGCCGCTTATCCGGTTCAAATCTACGGAATCGATGGTTGCCGATTTTTTTTTAGCTAATTTTTTTTCAACCGAATTGGTGTATAACTTCACGCGGTAATTCCCGTTAAGCCGCGCGAGTTTTTTAAAACTAAAGAATTTTCTTTTAAGATCTCCGCCGAATTCCTTTTCGTAGTAAGAGGTACAGGAGAAGTTGAACACGCGAGACTCATTATCAATTTGCCCGAACTTTTTCTCAAGGTATGTCCTGGCGTCGGTAAACCCGGAAAGCTTTGGTGACAGAAGCCCGGTTATTAGTTTTACCGGGATATGAAGAAAAGGCTCGCCCATTTCTACGACTTTTTGGATCGCAGGGTTTGTATGAAATCTAACAGTTTTCTACCGCCTGAGCCCTGAAAACCGGAAAATTTTATACCCGTATTGAACAGTCTTTTTACGGATTTTTTTTCGTCTTCCCTGGATTCCTCCGTCCAGACAACTTCCCCGCTTGCCTTTATGAGACAGTCGTCATCGGGTAGTTTTATCTCCATTCTAAGCGGTATCCCTTTCTCTATTTTTTCGTCCAGAAGGAGTCTGATACCCCGGACCGATATGTCTGCGCTTTGCGTGGCCAGGGCCGTTCCGTTTGCGAAGTATTTGACCTGTAAGGAGACGTTTAAGCGGTTAACGCTGCGCCGATCATCCCCGTCCCAGTATCCTTTAAGCTTTACCGAGCGCATTCCTCTTTGGCGGTTCCGCTTTTCGTCAACTACGACTGTAGAAAAAATTATAGCGAGAATGGCGATTATCAGGATCTCGATGCAGAGTATTATCACTGGTTTTTTGTTTTTCCGTTTATGTAGCCAAGGATTGATTCCCGGTCCTTGGCCGAGATGTTGTCAAAAAATATTGCCAAATCGTAGTGAGCTATGCGCCCGTCCATGATAACGGGGTGTTCCCTTACCACTACGCCGTCTGTTTCAATTTTTGTGGTTTGAACCGCGCCTGAGGCCCCGCTTTTGCTTTTCGGCAGGATAAGAAGAATTTTTATCCGTGAAAGAAGCGGTATTTCTTTTTCAACCTTACAGTACAGCCCCGAGGCGCTTATGTCCAGGCTCTTGGTGATGATATCTATATTATCCCCGGACTTGACCTTGAGCGAAATATTGCCGTCTTTAACGCGCGGGTATTTTCTTTTTTCATTTTTCCTGGGCACGATTTCTCCTTTTAGGTACAATTATAGACCTAAACGCCGCCTATTGCAATATTTTTCTTTTTCTGGCCCCCTGTAAACAAAAACCCCGCGGAACGGGGTTTTTGCAAAAGACTTTTTCGAAAACAAAGCGATGCCGGTTTTAAAATACTATTTTCTATCTTCAGGCCTGGTTTACCCGGATTTTTTTCCGGAAGCTTTTTCCTGCGCTTCCTTTTCTTTAGCGGCTTTTTCCGCGGCTTCCTTCTCGCTTTTTTTGTATTTTTTCCAGCATCCCTTGCCGCAGTAATATTTCCCTTCACGGTAGTACCAGAGATTTTTTATGCTTTTACCGCAGACGGTGCATTCTGCGGGTTTGGCCGGCTTTTCAGAGGGCTTTACCTTTTCGTCAACGCCCGTTTTTTCTTCCGTTTTTGTATTTTCAGCAGGTTTCTTTTCTTTCTTTTCCTCACTCATTTTTTAAGCGCTTTTACCCTTTCCGTGTTTCGTGATTTTTTTTATAAAAAAAGAGGAACAGATGTTTAACCATCCATTCCTCTTTTTTTACGCTTTTCAAAGAAAAGCAGTCAAAATTTATTCTTCGCTAAATACAAATTCTGGCTCCAGAACTGGCGCATAGTCTTCCGGAATCGGGAATGGGAAAGTCACAGTTTCATATACGCCGGCGCCGGTCCTCACGATTGCCATTCCTACGCCCTTTACGAGACCGACTGTCAAACCAGAAAATATATTGTCTTCTATGCTTGTGTCATAAATGTTCTTCGGTAATTCAACCCAACCCGTTAACACATTCGCGAGACCGCGCGCCAGCTTTTTGCCCATATCCTGAGCAAAGCATGTCGTCGTCAAGCTGAATACCATTAACAAGGCCACACAGATTATAAATCCTTTCTTCATTTTACTTTGTCACCTCCTTTGCTTTTTCGTTACGCTCTTGTAGGAAGTATATCATAATAAATTTTCTTTGTCAACCCCAAGGGGTTATTTTTTCAACTGCCTTTCGACGACTTTTAAAATCCTGTTTGCGTTATCTTTTTCCACATGCACAAACTCGATGCCGGTATCGTAGCTTACAACGCCTTTTTCCGCGATATCCCTTTTTTTTACGACCCAAACCACGGTGCCGCTGCATTTAAAATTTTCGGATTTAACGTCTTCCAGGTCAAGTTCCAGATCAACGCCCTGAAAAAGGCCGATGTCTTCCCTGACTATTACGCATACCCCTCCCACGCCGATATTTTCCGTTCGCGTCGAAATTGTCTTCGTAGAGTTTTTTTTACGTATGCAAATGACGCACCTGTAATGGGCCCTCGGAAACTTTCTTCTGTTTATGCCGTTCCACATAATTGTCATTCCTCCAGTAAGCGACTGCCTACAAGTATATACAACGCTCAGGTAAAAAGCAAGTTTTTTTCTCAAAAATGCTTTACAAAAATGTTTCCGGATACTATAATATGGTCAAGCGAGGAATGTAAAAATGTACCTGGATTTTTACGGCTTAAAAGAAAATCCCTTTAATGTAACCAGCGACCCGAACTTTCTTTATCTAAGCAGGCCGCACAAAGAAGCCCTTTCGCACCTCCTGTACGGAATTGAGGAAAAAAAAGGTTTTTTGGAAATCACGGGCGAAATCGGCGCCGGGAAGACCACGCTCTGTAAGGCCCTGCTCAACCGGCTTGGCGGCGGCGCGAAAACAGCGTTTATCCTTAACCCAAACATGTCCGAGCTGCAGCTCCTGGAAGCGATTGTTGAGGATTTTGGGATAAAACCGGCGCGCAGGAGCAAGGTTTCGCTTTTACGCCAGTTAAATAATTTTCTGCTCGAAGAGCTAAGAAAAAGTTCTGCCGTTGTCCTGATTCTGGACGAAGCGCAGAACCTGAAAAATTCCACGCTGGAGGCCATCAGGCTTCTCTCGAACCTTGAAACAGACAAGGAGAAATTATTACAGATTTTACTGGTTGGCCAGCCGGAATTACGTGAGAAGCTAAAGTCCCCGTCTCTTGTGCAATTGAGCCAGAGGATCGGCATCAGGTTTCACATATGCCCTCTTCAAAAAGAGGAAATCGAAAAATATATGTATCACCGGCTGAAGGTTGCGGGGTCCGAAAATGCCGTTCATTTTACGGAAGGAGCGGTTGATAAGATTTTTAAATTTTCGAGCGGTATCCCGCGCCTTATAAATCTCATATGCGACAAGGCGCTGCTTTCCGGGTTTGTTCTTGGCAAAAAAATCATAGACGGGGAAAATATCGACGCGAGCGTTTTTGAGATCGAAGGCGCCCCGCAGGAAGTAATAAAGGTATGAGTATTATTGCCGAAGCGCTCAAAAAAGCGCAGGAAAGTCCACCGGCGAAAACGGCGAAAAAAAACAGGGACATCGACCGGCGCCGCAAATCGCGAAAAGAACGAATCAAAATTGATTTTTCCCGCCTGCGCATTTACGCAATTTTTGCCGTTTCCGGAGTGGCCATCCTGCTTTTTTCCATCGCGCTTTCCATGCTGGGCAGCGTTTTGGTAAAAGAAAACGCGGCCGACGAAAAAAAACCGGAAGAGAATCATTCCTACGCGCTGAAAGCCGATGAGGTAAAACGGGAGGAATCAACGGGCAACGCCTCTTTTTCACCCGCGTTCATTACGCTTGCGGAAGTTAATGAGGCAATAAGGGTAAGCGGCATCATGTATACCCGGCAAAAACCGCTTGTGGTGATAAATGACAGCATATGGAGCGAGGGTGATATTGTCGGTAAGTTTAAAATAACGAAAATTGAGAGAAATTTTATAAAGGTAAACTCGAGCGGTAGGGAGTTTATCGTTAAATTGAAACGCTAATCGCCTCTTTTATCCCAGCCGGTATCCTGCGCGGTTGCCTTTTTTTATCCGTGAATACATGTGAGGTTTCCCCGGTCGCGATTAATTCCGCGCCCCGGAGTATCTTATAGGCGAAAATGAGGCTTGTATTTTTTATCCCCGTAACGCGGCTCTCAATTTTTAGGATATCGTCATAAGTGGACGGTGAAATGTACCTGCAGCTCGCGGAAACAACCATGAGGCCTATCCCTTCTTTTTCCTCGAGCAGGCGGTAAGGGAAATTTATTTTTCGGAAATAATCGGTCCTGGCGACTTCAAACCAGGTAAAATAGTTGCCGTAGTAGGTAACCCCCATCCTGTCTGTTTCCTCGTACCGGACGCGTATCTCAGTCGTGTGTATTTGCATGCTTTAGCTTTTTAGGCGCCTGATCAAAGTTTAAGCGCGAAGCGGTGGATATGAAAACCGCTTACCTCCAGGTTATCCATTTCCCTGAATCCCATTTTCTTACAGAGATTCATCGCCTGTGACATCCTGCCTGTAGCGCGAAAAATTATTTTCGAGTAATTTTTTGACCTGCAAAAATCAATTCCCTTTTTAAGAAGCAGCGTTCCAAAACCTTTTCCGCGGTATTTTTCATCCACAAACAGTCTTCGTAAAAGCGCGCTTTGGTCGGTATCCCTTTTTATCCCTGCCGTGCCTACTATTTTCCCCTCTTTTTCTATTACAAAAAAAATATCGCTCTCGCCCCCGTAGATTCCCGATATGTCATTTATATCGCTGGCCTGATAGGCGGAACGATCAAAAGGGTATTCTTTTTCCAGTATGTTTAGTATGAGGTTTTTTACGCCCGCGCTGTCTCCGGATTTATATTCTCTTACTTCCATGGCTTAACCTCCATTGACGTATTTTTTAATAGCTTTTCTTATCAGCTTCTCGGGTATATCGCCCACGATTTCCGCGTACCCGATTTTTTTCGGAAGAATAAATTTATTTGAGCCGTCAATAAATTTTTTATCATAGGAAAGGGCGCGCAATATAAAGCCCGGGTTAAGGTTTTTTAAAGGCGCTTTCGGGACGGCTTTTTTAAGCACAAAACATATTTTTCCATAATCCCTTTTTTTGATATGGCCCAGTTCCAGGGCCATAAAACTCGCCATGATCATTCCGGCGGCGACTGCCCGTCCGTGCGAAATATTTTCGGAGTAACGTGAGGCCGCCTCGACAGCGTGCCCTATGGTGTGACCGAAATTCAGGATCGCGCGCAGGCCCGTCGTGTCCAGCTCGTCTTTTTCCACAACAGCCGCCTTGATCGCGCAGCATTTAAAAATAACGTGTTCAAGGGCGCCTTCTTCCAGCCGCAGGATTCTCGACACATTTTTTTCAAGAAACGTGAAAAGCGCCCTGTCCTTTATTATGGCGTATTTAATAATTTCGGCGAGGCCGTTCTGGATTTCTTTCCTGGAAAGGGTTTTTAAAAAATGCGTATCGCACAATACCATTTTTGGCTGATAAAAATTCCCCACGATATTTTTTGCTTCCTTTATGTCAATAGCGACTTTTCCGCCTATTGACGAATCCACCTGCGCGAGAAGCGTTGTCGGTATTTGTATATACGGCACACCCCTTCTGTAGGCGCTGGCGAGAAACCCGGCAAGGTCCCCCACCACTCCGCCGCCGAAGGCCAGGATAACGGGCCTTTGTTTTTTCGAAAAACGCGCAAGACGCTTTATCGCCCGTATGTAAACGGGAAATGATTTCGCTTTTTCCGAATCGGGGACTTCATAAAATAATATTTTCTCTTTTTCCGGGCCCAGCGCGCGCTTGAGCTTTTTGCCGTGAAGAGAATTTATTTTTTTATTGGTGACGACGAATAAAGGAGCCCCCGCGAAAACAGTTTTCAAGAGCGGAATTGTTTTGCTTATAATACCTCCGCCTATGCGGATGTCATAACTTCTCTGTCCGAGGTTAACGTTAATGCTTTTCATTTATGGCCCCTGAGCCTCTTTTTAAGGGCTGCGTGTTCACGCATTATTTCTTTAGGCAATTTTTTTCCGAATTTATTCAAAAAAGCCTTCTGCGCCTTTAATTCCTCTTCCCATTCCTTACGATTTACGGTGAAAAGTTTTTTCCATTTCATTTTCGGTAAATTTAGACCCCCCATTTCCATGTCTTGATATTTCGGGATATAACCCAGGGGTGTCTTTACCGCGCCAACCTTGCCGTCAGCGCGCCTCAAAATCCAGTCGAGGACGCGGAGATTGTCCGCGAAACCCGGCCAGATAAATTTTCCGGACGCGTCCTTCCTGAACCAGTTTACAAAAAATATTTTTGGAGGACAATGCATTTTTTTTCCCATGTCGAGCCAGTTCCTGAAGTAATTCGCCATGTTATAGCCGCAAAAAGGAAGCATGGCCATCGGGTCGCGCCTTACCTCGCCCTGTTTTCCGTATTGCGCGGCGGTACGTTCCGACGCCATCGTGGCACCCAGAAAAACGCCGTGCTGCCAGTTAAACGATTCGTAAACAAGCGGCGCGAGGCTGGTCCTGCGTCCGCCGAATATAATTGCCGATACGGGTACGCCATGGTGATGTTCGGAACGGAACGAAGACGACGGACATTGTGAGAACGGCGCGGTAAAACGGCTGTTCGGATTAGCGCCTTTTACGCTTACGCCGTTTTTATCTTTCATGCCCGCGCGCCACGGTTTCCCGAGCCAGTCGGTCCCTTTTTTCGGAGGAGGCCCGTCACCGTCTTCCCACCAGACAGTACGATCCGGTTTCAGGAGAACATTGGTGTATATAGTGTTTTTCCGCATGGAGTCCATGGCATTGGGGTTTGTTTTACGGTTTGTACCCGGAAGAACACCGAAAAATCCTGTTTCCGGATTTATCGCCCACAACGCACCGTCGGAATCCGCCCTCATCCAGGCGATATCGTCCCCCACGGTCCATACCCTGTACCCTTTCTTTTTAAGGGCCGGCGGAGGAAGAATCATTGCGAGATTTGTTTTTCCGCAGGCGCTCGGGAACGCCCCTGTTACATACTGTATGCGTCCGCCGGGTTTTTCAAGCCCCAAAATAAGCATGTGTTCGGCTAGCCACCCTTCTTTTTTAGCCAGAAAACTGGCGATACGAAGTGAAAGGCATTTTTTTCCGAGAAGCACATTCCCTCCGTAACCGGAACCTACGCTCCATATGGTATTATCTTCCGGAAAATGAAGGATGAGCCTTTTATTTATATCCCGTTCGGCTTTACCGTGCAGGCATTTGGTAAAATCCTTATCGCGCCCCAGATAATTAAGCACTTTTTTGCCGGCCCTTGTCATTATGAGCATGTTGAGCACGACATATATGCTGTCTGTTAGCTCAATTCCTATTTTGCTGAAAGGTGAGCCAATCGGGCCCATTGAAAAAGGAATAACATACATCGTGCGTCCCTTCATGGAGCCTTTGAATATCGCGGCGGCTTTACGGTAGGCGGTTTTCGGAGGCATCCAGTTATTGGTTGGGCCTGCGGTTTCCTTTTTTTTCGTACATATAAAGGTAAGGTTCTCTGTGCGCGCGACGTCATTGGGAGAGGTTCGGTGGTAAACGCATCCGGGAAGCTTTTTTTTGTTCAGTTTTATAATTTCCCCGGTTGAAAAACCCTCTTTCTCGAGCGCCTTTTTCTGGCGTTCGCCGCCGTCGATGAGAACAATTTTCTCGGGTTCGCACATCGCGGCCATTTTATTTATCCAGTCGCGGAGTTTTTTGTGTTTTAAATTAATTTTTCTAAACATACATTGTTTCCATGTTACCTTTCGTGATAAAATCCGGCTGTTTTTTTCGCTACGATACCCGGCTTCCGATTTTTACCTCTTTATCCGGCGTGAGCAGCGCGAGTTTTTCGCCATCCTTCGCCGCCAGCGCCATTCCTTCCGAGGCCTGGCCCCGTATCGTTGCCGGCTGGAGATTATTGACGATAACAACCTGCCGGCCGATCAGCTCTTCAACGGTATAGTGCCCTCTGATTCCGGCGACAAGTTTTTTTACCCCGTCGCCCGTTTCAACGGTAAGTAGATAAAGCTTATCCGCGTTAGGATGATTTTCCGCCGCGGTTATTTTCGCGATACGGATGTCCATTTGCTTAAACTGGTCAAATGTTATCATTATTTGCCTCCCTTGCCTTTATCCTCTTTTTTGGGCGCTTCTTTTTTAGCGGTAGACTTGGATTCTTTTTCAACAGCTTTTGTTTGCCCTTGAGACGTCGCTTTGGCCGCCCCTTCAGCGGCCACGGCCCCCTCGGCGCCCTCTTCCGCGGCGGGCGCGGCTTTTTCCTTCTTAAGCTTGAACTTAAGAATTTTCAGTTTTAACAGGCCGAAAACCGAATCGCCTTCTTTCCATTTTTCTTTATTCTTGAGCTCTTTTACCCTTTCAAAACGTTTAAGAACCGAGCGATGCCGTTTTCCCTTTTCCTTTGAACGTAGACTTGGATGCTGTGCCATATTTTACCCCTTTCCCTTTTTTCCTTATGAAACAACCTTTGTATTTTTTTGAAAATTCGTCGAGCGCTTTTCCCGCCTTTTTCGTATCCGTGTAACTGCCCGCGCACACCTGAAACCACTCGCCCGAAGCTATGATAAACGCCTCTATCCCCTTTTTGGTAAGTTTTCTTTTCTCTTTTTCCGCGGGCGCTTTTTTCTTATAAGAAATAAGCTGTATAGTGTAAATCCCCTCGGGAACTTCTATTGACGGGGGTTTTATTTCAGGTTCTCTTTTCGGTTCAATTTTTTTCTCCGGCGCGATAATGACCGAAGGCGCAAGACTTTTTCCGCGCTCAACGCCCAGGGCGAAAGAGACGATTATGCACATAATAATGATTATGGCGGCGAATACGGCATTTTCAGGCGAGATTCGCAGATAGAGCCTGTTCTGGCGCCGCACGATTTTTTCAGTCATTCTTTTCAGTTTACCTTTTTCTTTTCCGAATTCCTCGAATAATTCCTTCTGGTATTCATCCGCCATATTCATTACCCCAGCAAATGGAATCAAAATCGCACCGTCCGCACCTTTCCTTGCCGTCGCGTTCAGGCAATTTGTCAAACTTGAGCGCCTGAATATCCTCCCAGCATTTTTTTATCAATTTTTCAAACCCCGAGACCATTTCATCGGTAATCTCGATGTCAATATCGTGATACGCGCCTTTTTGGAGGCCGTATTTTTTAACCGTCTTGGAAGCGGGTTCAAGAAATTGGAGCACGCCCCTGCTCGCGGAAATATTTTGTTTTTTACGCCTGTTCCTGTCAAAAACGAGTTTATAGGCGATGAGTTGACGGTAGTAATTGTCACATTCGTATTTAAAAACATCAGTGCAATTATGTATAGCGCGAACATGTTTATCGGGGCACCCGGTTTTATAATCCACTATTTTAACCGTGCCGTCTTTCCCTTTTTCAATCTTGTCAAATTTTCCCTTAAAAAGGAGACCTCCCGGAAATCTCACGGCCATGTCAGCCTCAAGAGCCGAAGGCATCACCGGATCTTCTGATTCGCGCGCGTACCAGTCGGCGAGTGTTTCCAGGCGTTCAGCGCACAGTTTTTTTATCGTATCGTTTGTTCCCTGAAACTCGAGCTCGCGCAGGAACGATTCTTTGTAAAATTTAAAATCAGGAAATTTCCTGCTTCGCATGAAATAGCGGTATGTCTCCTCCAGCGCTTTATGGGCGCAGTTGCCAAATACCAGATGGGGTGTTTTTTTACCGGGCAACCCGAGCACGGAATTAAACATGAATTTTCGCCTGCATTCCATGTAGTTATTCAGTTTCGTGGGAGTCATGCTCATGTTTTTGACCATGTCTCGTAGAATTCCGGGGGTATCCTTAAATGGGTCCCTTTCGGTCGAGGAGCCTTTAAGGAAGTCAAGAAGGAATTTGTCTTCTTTTTCAGGGGAACCCGATTTAGGCTGAAGTCCGAGCGATGTCAAAAAGCGGCTTATAATGACTTTTTCGCCGGGCGTTGCCGTATAAATAAGGACGGATTCGGCGCGCGTTGACGCGACATAGAATAAACGGAGCTCGTCGAAAAACTTTAAACGTTTGAGCCGTTCCTTTTCCCTTGCCCTGTCTTTGTTCCTGTAAATCTCGGGAGGAAGTTTTACTACATCCGGTTTACTTCTAACCGGCCAACTTCGTTGTTCGAGGCAAAAAGGCATGATCACGGCGTAAAATTCAAGGCCTTTTGCGCTGTGCGCCGTATAAACTCGGACCCCGTCCTGGCTGAGGGTGGCAAGTTCTCCCTCTAAAGGCATGCCGTGGGCCTCTCTCAGGTCGAGCTCCGCGATGAAATCATTCAGCCTGAGCGAGGGCCTGGTTAAAGAGGATTTTTTTATTCTGTTTATGAAAGCCACCAGAGTTCTCAGGCTCCTTATCTTAAGGGCTTTGTTCTTATCATATCTTTTAAGCAAAAAACTGTAAAGCCCCGTGTCGGCGATATACCCAAGGAGCAGGTCGTGAACCGGCTTTGTCCCGGCATCAATAAGCGCCCTTTTTAAAGCCCAGGCCGCGCGGTGAAGCGCGTTTGGATTTTTGAGATCCAGTTCAACATTTATTTTTAAGCGGCGTGAATCCTCTTTTGACGGGGCCTTTCCGATGTCGGCCGGAAACCATTTTTGAAATTCCTGAAACAGGTTTAATGCCTTGTATGCTGTCGCGTTTTCACCGCGCGCGGAAAATCTTCTACGGTTTACAAATTCTATGAATTTAAGGATGTCGCAATGGTCCGCGCGGGAATAATCCGCGGAAAGTATCCTGTAAAGGGCAAGCGATTTCTTCTCGTTTCCCAGGACGCTTACATTGGCCGCGTCTAAAACATCCAGCATTTGCCGGACTCGCTTTTCGCGGCGCAGATCCTCGCTTCCGTCGGCCGCGTAAGAAATGTCCGCCTTGAGCAATGCCTCTATGACTTTTTGCCTTTGACTGCGGGTTCTCACGAGAATGGCGATGTTATTGAGAGGTTTTTCACCCTTTATTTTTTTTGCCAGGCGCCGTACCTCGCCTATTATAAAAGAAAGTTCCTCTTCTTCGGTTAGAAACTCAAAAAATTCGATTTTCTTATCTTTGCGTTCGATAGACGCGTTCAATTTTTTTACCGCTATTCGCTCGTCTTCCGGAAGCTGGGATATGATCTTTGATGAAAGCCCTACGATCTCTTCGGCTGAACGATAATTTGTTTTCAGCACGATGGTTTTAAGAGACGGGAATCTTTCCCGCAAAATGCGAAAATTGGAAAGCGTCGCGCCCTGGAAGCGGTATATGGCCTGGTCGTCATCCCCCACACAACAGAGATTTGGTGTACTGCCGTGCAGTATGTGAAAAAGAAGAGAGAGCTGGGCGCCGTTCGTGTCCTGGTATTCATCCACCATTATATACTTGTACTGCCTGCGGAAGGTGTCTCTGAGCCCTTTTTCCTTGCTGAGCGCCTCGATGGCTATGAGTATCATGTCGTCGTAATCCTTGCGCCCCCTGTCGTCGAAAAGTAACGCGCTTTCACTGTCTTTAAGAGCCTCGTATTTTTCGTAGATCAGCGCGAGGGCGCCCAGGCGCCTCATTCGTTTTTTTTCCTCTTCGCCTTCGCCGCCCGGTGAAATATTTTTTAGTTTTTTCCTGAATTCTTCAGGATCTATGCCCTCGTTTTTCAATTCACTTATCCTGGACCGGATTTCGACCATGTGGGCATACGGGAAACCGAACGGTTTCAATGGTTCGGCGCCGTTTACGTTATCGAACGCATATTCCAGCGCTTTTATCTTTTCAACATCGTCCATATCGATTTTATCCTTCACGTAGTTGATGGCGTCCTCGGATTCAAGCACTATGGAATTCGCAAAACTGTGAAAAGTTTCTACCCCCACGCTGTATCCGTCATGGCCCATTATGGACGCTAGCCTTTCTCGCATTGCCCTGGCGGCGGCGTTCGTGAAGGTAACAATAAGTATGTTTTCAGGCAGGGCTTTCCCTTTTTTTACTATATTTGCCGCTCTTTCCGAGAGAAGTTGTGTTTTTCCGGTTCCGGGGCCCGCCACGATTAAAACGGGGCCGTCAAGGGCGAGCGCTGCTTCTTTTTGTTCTTTGTTAAGAATCATTTAATGTTCTTCTATCTGTTTGAATTCCAGCTTAATAAAGTCTGTCTCAAGCTTTAGAAATGGCTTACTTTCGCCGCTTTCAAGTTTTACGCGGTAACTGAGCCATCCCGCGGTTTCGCCGCCGGATGCCCCTTCCCGTTCGCCGGCCTTTAGCAGCGATTTCAGTTCTTCGGGAAACGTGGCCGTGATTCCGGGAGAAAAAAATATTTCAAGATCAAGTTTTGTGTCACCCGATTCCGTCACGGATCCTGAAGCCGATACCTCAATATCCCCGCTTTCGGCTTTGAAGGATCGAAATTCAAGGGTTTCTCCGAATATGCGCAGGTCGGCTTCTATAGTTCCGAAAAGAACATTTGCCAGCCTGTTCAGCAACGGCGGTATTTTTCCGTCAAAAAGTCCGGAAAGATCACCCGTGTTTTTTATTTTTTCCCCGATATCCAGAAACGCGGCATTTTTAATGATGCATTTCAAAATAATCGCTTTTTTATCCAAAAGCTCGCTGAAGTCGGGTTCGATAGTTGCCTTCTGGGAGCCAAGCGCCAGGTCAAAATCCCTGATCACGAATACCGGCCTGTCAAGCCGGATGCGTTTAAATGCGAAACAGGATATCAGGCCCGAATGATTTTTATAAGAAATATCTATGTGTATTTCATTTCCGATAAATGCGAGAAAAATATCCCCCGCGGTTGCGCAAAAAACAGCCGAAGCGATAAGGAAAAACCCGGCGATGGTGTATATTACTAAAGTTCGTTTTTTAATATTTTACCTGTTTTATCTAACGACGGCGGTTTCTGGCGCAATATTTTTCCTTCTTCAGGAGGAGCGCGACGTCTTTTCTATTGAACGCTTTCAGAAAGGCATTGACCACTTTCGCGTCAAATTGCTTTCCCGAATTTTTTTTGATTTCCTCAATCGCCTTACCCGTGGAAAGCGGTACCCTGTAAGGTTTTTTCGTAATCATGGCCTCAAAGGAACCAACGACCGCCATGATTCGCGCCCCAAGCGGGATCTCATTTCCCTTTAGACCTTTAGGATATCCTGTGCCGTCATAGTTTTCATGGTGGTACATGATAATGGGGGCTATTGATTTGAGTGATTTCAGCGACTTTATAATTTTCGCGCCCTTAAGGGGGTGCTCTTTTATCAGCTTGTATTCTCTGTCTGTCAGCTTACCTTTCTTTTTTAATACTCTTTCCGGAACCATTAGTTCACCGGCGTCGTGAAGCAGAGTGGCGTATTGCAGGGTTTTGAGCTCGTGTTCGCTCATTTTGAATTCCTGCCCTATCAGCTGAACGATACGTAAAAAACTAGATTTCGGTACATATATTCCGGTGCCCTTGCTTTCTATGATTTGCGCCAGGACCTTTATACTGCCCATGGTAAGCTTTTCCTGCTCCTTGTATAGCTGGGCATTTTTTATGGCAATGGCCGCCTGCTCGGCAAGGGTTCTCATGATTTCCACATCTGAATGATTAAACGGCCGGTTCCCTATTTTGTCATAAAGCGTTATAACCCCTATAATATCCTCGTCTATGAGAGGTGTGGCGAGATACCTGTCGCCCCTTATAGACTTTCCGTACTTGACAGCCTTTCCGGGAGCCCACCTCCCTATCCTGACCTTTTTAAGCTTTGTTTTTTTCGTTCTTAAATCGACAGTTGCTTTCGGCAGAAGGTTTTTTTTTCTGCTGTCGATCAATTTAATCGAGCATCTATTTGCCGTTATGATCTGCATCGATAGCCGCGCTATCCTTGAAAGCAGTTCGTCCAGGTAAAGACTTGACGTTATAAGCCTGTGAACCGTATGGACGGTCGACAGCGCGACGGCTCTGGATTTTATCGTTTTATAAAGTTCTTCAAGTTCCACTTCTTTTTTTATGCCTCTCAATCCGGTTTTTATCAGATAGGAAAAAAGATCCAGCGTTTCCCTGCTTGGCCGGTTGCGCATTTGACAGGCAATTATGTAACCGAGGGCCTCATCGTTGTACACAAGCGGGTAGCAAAAACCGTATCGCCTGAAGGGGCATTCGAAAATTTCTATTTTTTTGGAAATACGGGTTTTTTTTAACAACGTTTCGATGCTGTTAAAACATGTATTTTCGTTTTGCGGGCGGGATCGCGCGATTTTGCACAATTCCCCCCTTATTTTATTCCTATCGCATGTCCGCCCCTTGATGAACCACAGTGAAAACGAACCGAGGTATTTGGAAAAGGCGTCTTTTACTTTTTTGAGGTCAAAAGTAGAGATAACGCGGGCCAAAAGTTTTCTTTCCTTATCGGATTTTTTTATTTGCATTCCAATCACGCGTTATACCTTCTTATAAGGGTCGAAAAATTTTCTATATTCCTCAATCGCGTATCTGTCTGTCATTCCCGCTATGTAGTCACAGACAACCCGGTATTTATCGCCTTTTTTAAGAAGCGCGGCTGGCTGCGGCGGAAGCTGCGCGGGATTTTCGATATATATGCGGAAAAGATCCTCGATAAACCTGTCCGCTTTTTTGGACATTCGCACGACCCTGTAATGGCTGTATAGATTTTTGATTAAAAACTCCCGGAACGGTTTTCTAAGAGTGCCCATTTCCCGGCTGAAACATACAATTCTTTCCGGGAACTTTCTTACTCCGGGCAGTGACAGGATTTTAAATTTCTTGATTTTTTTCTCGGTGTTCTGTATTAAATCGGTTACCTGCATGTTTATAAGGGCCCTTATGATATGTTTTTTCCTGATCTTCCGGCTTATCCTGGGGTATTTTTCTTTTATGTCTCGGGAAACGTTGTGCCACAGGGGGACGTTTTCAAGTTTTTCTTCGGGTATGAGGCCGCTCGTTATCCCGTCGTCAAGGTCGTGGTTGTCATAGGCTATTTCGTCGGCCACATCCACAACCTGTGTTTCAAGAGAGGGCGACCCCTTGCTTTCAAACGGAATGTAGGACCTTGGCTTGTCAAACGGAGTCGAATGTTTTATGATTCCTTCCCTTACCTCATAGTTGAGATTAAGGCCCGGAAATTCCGGATATATTTTTTCCAGTATATCAACAACCCTTAAACCCTGTGAGTTGTGATCAAAACCGCCGTGTTCAGCCATGAGCTGAGCCAGTGAATCCTCACCGGAATGCCCGAAAGGGGTGTGGCCGAGGTCATGCGCCAAAGCGATTGCTTCCACAAGCTCGACGTTTAACATAAGCGCCCTTGCGATGGTTCTGGCTATCTGAGCGACTTCAAGCGTGTGGGTGAGGCGCGTCCTGTAATGATCGCCTTCATGGTTGACAAATACCTGTGTTTTATATTCCAGCCTGCGGAAAGCGGTTGAATAAATAATCCTGTCCCTGTCTCTCTGGTATACGGATCTATAGGCGTGCTCTTTTTCCTTGTGAAAACGCCCCCGTGTCCGGGATGATTTTACCGCGTAGGGGGCCAGGATCCTCCATTCCCGTTTTTCGATTTCTTTTCGTGTTAACATTGTTCTAAATCCGTGTCATTGTGAGGCCTGTTTATCCTCTCAGCAGTTTCCACATATCCTTCAACGAATATGAAACGACTTTTGTATTGGAAATAACAGGCATAAAATTAGTGTCTCCGTCCCATCTCGGGACTAAATGTATGTGGACATGCCCCGGAAAACCGGCTCCGGCGACTTTTCCGACATTGATACCGATATTATATCCGGCGGGTTTCAGAAACCTGTCGATTTTCTTTTTCGTGTAATTTACGAGCGTCATGATATCCAGAAGCTCCTTTTCGCTCAAGGACTCAAGGGTGCTTACATGCCTGTAAGGTGCGGCCAATACATGGGCGTTGTTGTAGGGGTAGCGGTTGAGAACGGAAAAGGAGTGAGGGGTTCTTTTAAGGATGTATCTTTCCGCGTCCCGGGACCTTTTCTTTTTGTCGATGCAGAATATACACGTTTTCTTTTTCTTCACTGATATATATTCTTTTCTCCAGGGCGCCCAGAGCTTATTCATGTATTTTTTTCCTTAAGGTGTTTTAACTTTCCGCAAGATTACTTTTGCTGCCGCGCTTTTTTGTAACCCCGCGTAATTTTTTAACTATATTCTTACGATACTCCCCTTGATGTCGTCCCCGATTTCCAGAATGCCGAAGCTGTTGTATGCGGCGAAAATTTTATCCGTGGGGCTTCCGGGATTGAAAAAAAGAGTTTTTTTAATCACTTGATTTACCGGTGAGTGCGAATGGCCGAATATTATAACGTCCACCTTTTTGAATTCCCTCGAAACCGCGTCCATGATCTTCGCGGGGGCGCCATAGCCGTGAATTAGGCCGATCTTGAACCCGCCTACCCTGATAATGTCTTTAACCGGTAGATGTTCCCGCGCATCCCCCGTATCCATGTTGCCGCATACGGCGCGTACCGGAGCCAGCTTCTCCAGTTCCCGCACAACCGCGAGTTCAGTAAGGTCACCGGCGTGCAATATCATGTCAACCTTACGGAATTTCTCGAGCAGAGCAGGAGGCAATGCGGGCGCCGCTTTCGGTATGTGCGTATCGGATAAAACGCCTATTCTTGTCATTTTTGCGTGAGCCCCTTCCTTTTATAAAGTTTTAGCAGATTGTTTATGTTTTCCAGGTCCCAAACCCAGATATTTTTTTCTTTAGCGAGTAATAAAGCGTTTTCATCTATTCCTTTCGGTGCCGCGCATATTTTTTTCGAAATTTTCCCCCGCATAGGATTATAGCGGTCGATAAAATCGTATATATCCGCTTCACCGACTTTTCCTTGTTGTATTTCACATATCCAGTATTTGTTCGGTTCCTGGCAGCTTACCAGGTCCGTGCGGTCCGGATATTTTTGCGATTCTATTTTTATGAAACGAGGCAGCTTCCTGTGTTTTTTTTCGATTCCCACGGTTTCGCCGCCAAATAGCGAAAAAAGTTCTTTTATGCGTTCCGGGACATCTTTTTGATTTTCCCGCCTGTAATTATCAATATCGTTTTTAACCGTTTTTTTAAAATCGCCAGCCCTGCTTACGATATCGTCAACAAGTGATGTTTTTCTCTTGTGATATACGGTTCTAAGCCAGAATTCAAACACCCTGTCCTGTAATCCGTAGAAAACCCCGTTTTTATAAACCATGTCAAGCTCAATAAGGCGCTTGAGTTTGGGGCTAAGGCCGCCCCGGCTTTTCTTGCCCAGGTATTTTGCGATGGCGCTTATCTTGTTGCATCCCACCGAAAGAGCGATCAGAATATCCATGTGCGCCTCCCTAAGGTCTTTTTCGAGCAGGCACATTATGGTATTCGCGAAGTATTGGCTTATGGTTCCGCTCGGGTTGTATAAAGACTCCGTAAACGCCTCGATAAGGGCGTCTTCGCCGGCAGAAAAAAGGTTTACGGAATTCGATTTTTCCACTATTTTTTTAGCCAGTACATCCAGGTAAAAAGGGTTGCCGTCCGTAAAATCTATAAGGTAATCCGTCGAATCCTCATCCGGACTTATATTACCCAGCTTTTCCGCGAGAAAAGCTTTGGCCGTCTTGCGGTCAAAGCCGGACACTTCTATAATTTCAAAATTACCGTATAAAAGCGCGAGTTTTTCGGAAAGTATTTTCTTTATCGTGCTTTTCTGGGAACTGGAGACTATATACATCGTGTCTTTCTGTATCATCATGATTTTTCCAAAGCGGAGGTAAGGATTTTTTATTTTGAAAAATTCAAGGTTATGAAATTCATCCAGAATTACGACACAGGACTTGCCTGATTCTTTCTTCAGAAGAGACGTCAAATTCAGAAGGTCGGCGTAGGCCTTTGTGTAATTTTTTTTACGAAGTTCAGCTTTTATCCTTTTTACAGCGTAGATTGTATGCGGGATTAGTTCTTCGGTTTCTTTTATCAGGTTAGGAAGGTCTTTTCGCGCCCGGCGTGAACATGAAGAGAGATAACCGTAAAGAAGTGTCGCTATGAATTTGTCGGCGAAAGACGAGAAAGGCTCTTCGGTAACCTCTATGTAAAGGGGAATGAGCGAGGTATCTTTGAGGTTATAGAGAAACTGGTAAAGAATGGATGATTTCCCCGCCAGCATTTGGCCGGTTAGCGCTACATTTTGGCGGTAGCCACCCTTGAGGGCGTTTACCCGCTTTTCGAGCGTGCTCATTACCAGCTCTCTTCCGAAAAACGCTTTTCCCACTGCCGGTTCGCTCAGCATTTTTATTCCTTTACCATTTTTTTAATATTTGTTTTAATGTTTTATTCTCTGCGGCTATAAGCATGATCTAAGGTAGATAATAAAACGGATTCCGCGGCTTATAATTTTTCCTTATTTCAAAATGAAGGCCCGGCCTGTCCGCCCTTCCGGTCTTCCCCGCCTTCGCTATTACTTCGCCCTGGATTACGTTCTGGTCAACCCTTACAAGGTTTTCCGAGTTATGCGCGTAGACCGTTTCGAATCCGTCAAGATGGTCTATTATAACTGTTTTTCCGTAACCTTCCATGTGATCGCTCGCGAAAGTTACTTTTCCCCCTCGCGATGCGGATATGGCAGCGCCTCTCGCGGCGTAAATATCTATCCCCTTGTTTTTGGCCATATCCTTGGTTGAGCCGAAATATGAAACAACGTTCCCTTTTACGGGCCAGATAAAACCCTCAATTTTGATTGATTTGGCGAAATTTGCCCGCGTGGCCCTGTCATCACCCGCCTCAGGGATAAAAATAAACTGTCCGACTTCTATTTTACTCGCGTCCGGGAGGCGATTTGCCCCAACGATTTCTTTAAGCTTAACGCCGTAGATCTTAGATATTTTCCAGAGGCTTTCCCCTCTTTTTACCTCGTGATATACGCCGGACGCGGATACCCTGCTTAGGTTATCCGGTTCGCGCGTAACCGACGCGCATCCCGCGAGGAATAAGAGCGATAGTATAATAACCGGCAAACTTCTCGTGTTCATTTAGAGGTGCATATTATACCAAATACATATTAATATGCAACAGTAAATATCGATATCCGGGTGGCTGTTAGGCGGCTCTTTTTTGAGGGATTGCAGAAATGGCCGCGCGGGCTTTTTGACAGAAGGCTTTTGTTCGGACTTATCTCCCGGGCGTAGGTTACTGTCGCAAAATATGAAAAGTGGAAAACGGCGCCTTATAAGTTCTTGCTGCGCAATGAGTTACTACAAAGTGAAACGCCTCCTTTGCAAGAGAGCGGCTAGCGGGGATCGAACCCGCGTAACCAGCTTGGGAAGCTGGCACACTACCATTGTGTTATAGCCGCTTGTGTTTTTTGTGTTTTTCGACAGAGGCTCCGGATTTCAGATAACGTTCACTGATCTTGATCGCGCAGTAATCGCTGCACATGGTGCAAACGTCTTTAGCCGCGGGCGTGGAATTTTTTCGATATAACTCGCATCGCTTGGGATCCAGCGCGAGCTTAAACTGTTTTTCCCAATTTCGCGCGGCACGGGCTTTCGAGATCGCTATGTCTCTGTCAATGGCGCCGGGTATGTTTTTCGCTATGTCCGCCGCGTGCGCGGCGATTTTCGAGGCGATTACCCCTTCTCTCACATCCTCGACTGCGGGAAGGCGCAGGTGTTCGGCAGCCGTGACGTAACATAAAAAATCAGCGCCGTACGCTGCCGCCAGCGCCCCGCCGACAGCCCCGGTTATATGGTCATAGCCGGGGGCTATATCGGTTACAATGGGGCCCAGGACATAAAACGGGGCGCCGTTACAAATGGACTTTTCGAGTTCGATATTTGTTTTTATCTGGTTCAACGGAACATGCCCCGGCCCCTCAATAATGGTTTGAACACCTTTTTTCAACGCGATTTTCCGGAGCCGGCCGAGCGTTATAAGTTCGTCAAGTTGCGCTGTATCTGTCGCGTCAACGATCGCGCCCGGCCGCATTCCGTCTCCCAGGCTAAGGCATACATGGTAGGCCTTAGCGATATCTATGATTTCGTCAAAAAATTTGTAAAGAGGGTTTTCTTTTGAATTTTCGAGTATCCACTCCGTTAGAATAGCCCCTCCTCTTGATACGATACCCATGACGCGTTTGGATTCCTTCAGGGATTTTATCGTTTGCCGGGTTACCCCGGAATGTATGGTAAAAAAATCCACCCCTTCCTTCGCCTGGCCTTCTATGGTTTTTATGAAAAAACTTTCCGGTATCGCCTTAATACTGCCGTATTTTTTCGCGCCGAGAATAGCGGTTTCGTAAACAGGTACCGTCCCGAGCGGAATTTTTGATTTTTCCAGAATTTTTCGCCTTACCCGTTTCAGGTCGCCGCTTGTTGAAAGGTCCATGATTGTATCCGCGCCGGACGATTCGGCCGCATTTAATTTCTTTAATTCAAAATCGATGCTTGAGAAATCTTCGGAAGTTCCTATGTTCGCGTTTACTTTTGTTCTCATGCCCTCCCCTATCGCACAGGGGGTTTTAAGAGAGCGTATTTTGTTTTTTAGCGCGACAATCGTGCCTTTTTGAATTCCTCTCGTTAACTTTTCCGGGGCCACTTTCTCGCACCTGGCGATTCTTTCGATAATACTCATATAGCCTCTTCAATCAGCCTTTTTAGTTATTCTTCCCGCTTCATATAACGCGCGTGTGAGACAGATACCGTCCGCGCCGCTTCGAAAAACGGTGCTTGCGTTAAGCGAATTTATGCCCCCGATGGCCAGTAGCGGCACCGAAACGCGGCTTTTTATTTTTTTTATAAAACGTATGCCTTTCGGACGCAATTTTTTTTTAAGCGGTGTCGAAAAAACAGGCCCCGCGCTGACATAATCTACTTTTTCGCGTTCTGCGTTCAGCGCGTCTTTGAGCGCGTGCACGGTTTTTCCTATAACAATATTTTTCGGTTTTAACAGGCCGCGTATTGTTTTTATCGGCATGTCACCCGAGCCGACATGGATCCCGCGGGCGGCACTTGCGAACGCGACATCCGGCCTGTCGTTTATTAAAAGTAGTTTCCCGTATTTTTTTGCGAGCGGCACAATTTTCTTCGCGATTGCAAGAAATTCGCGCGATGGCATGTTTTTATAGCGCAATTGTACCGCCTGTACCCCGCTTTTAAACAAAGAGCGGGCCGTATTTACCGGCTTTTTTCGCTTTAGCACTCCGCCGTCAATTATGCAATAAAGCGTCCAGCTTAAAGCGGGCTTTTTTTTCGAGCTCATATAATTTGAAACGCATTCTCTTAAAACGCTGAGACATTTTCTTGTTAAAAAGTTTGGTTGTTTCCTCGAGTACGCGAAGAGCTTCCTTGACGCGTTCGGTGTTCGCGCGAAAAACATCGGCTATATTTTCCCTGTTTTTTTCCCCTGAGGCGCTTTTTTTGCCGACGTCCCTTTTAACGCTCCGGGATTTCAGAAGAGGAAACCTTTTGACGTCTATTTTTTTTCTCTCCGAACCGAGGGCGTGCCGTAATGATTTAAAAGAGCGGGTGAGTTCTTTGTCGTTTAGAATAAACCGCGCGATGTCCTCCGCGACCCTAAGGCCTTCTCCGGAACGGTTGAAGTTGGCATCGATGAGGCGAAAGAGCTTATTCATTTCCTGCCGAGGCGTTTAAGTATCCGCGTTGTCGAGTACCCCATGACAAACGGGATCGTTTTGACTTTTCCCCCGTTTTTTTTCACATACGCGGCGCCGACAATCTCACTCTTCGCCCAGTCACCGCCTTTTGCGAGGACATCAGGGGAGATCTTTTCAATGAGTCTGGCCGGTGTCGTTTCACTGAAAACGGTTACATAATCCACGAATTCGAAAGACGCCATTATCGAAGCCCTTTCCTTTTCTCCTGTCACGGGACGGTTTTTCCCTTTAATTTTTTTTACTGAGGAATCGCTGTTAAGGCCGACAATCAGCGCATCCCCGAGTTTTTTACATTTTTCAAGGTATTTTATGTGGCCGTAGTGTATTATGTCAAAACACCCGTTCGTAAAGACAATTTTTTTACCCCTCCGCCTCAATACCGCCGCTATTTTTTTAATCTGCGCCGCTGTTTTAAACTTGCTCATCCTCGATTAGCTCGCAAAGAATATGGATTATCAAAATATGCGCTTCCTGAATTCTCGGCGTATTATCGGAGCGCACAATGAAGCTTAAATCGGCAATTTCTTTTATATTTCCGCCGCCCTTGCCGGTGAGGGCGACCGTCAGGCATCCGGCGTTTTTTGCCGCCTGAAGCGCGCGGATGACGTTTTTCGCCGCGCCGCTTGTCGATATTCCTATGGCAACGTCTCCCTTTTTGCCAAGCGCCTCGACCTGTTTTTCAAAACTTACGTCATAGTTATAATCGTTCGAAAGTGCTGTAAGCGTCGAGGTGTTAGTGGTAAGCGCTATCGCGCCCAGCGCTTTCCTTTCTTTTTTGAAGCGGCCGACAAGTTCCGCAGCCATGTGCTGGCTGTCCGCGGCGCTTCCTCCGTTTCCGAAAATAATAACCTTGCCTCCGTTTTTGAGGGCGAGAATTATTTTTGAGGCGATTTCCTCTATTAACGCCAAATTGGCCTCGGTGAGAATGGTTGCCTTGACTTCGTTGCTCTCTTTGATTAGGCGCTTTATTTTAGCTTTCATTATCGGCTACGCTCCTTTGCTATCGATTTTTTCGCGGCTTTCAGCCGAAAAATATCCTCGCGATATCATAAAGTCCTTTGTCGACTGTTTTAGTTTTGCCTGTGGCGTCTTTCAGCGGGACGCTTATTATTTTGTTGCCCTTGAGCGCAACCATTTTTCCGAAATCGCCTTTTAGAACGAGTTCGACCGCTTTTACGCCGAAACGTGTCGCCAGGACCCTGTCAAAAGCGCTCGGAGTTCCACCGCGCTGGACGTGCCCGAGCACTGTTACGCGCGTTTCGTACCCGGTTCGCTTTTCCAGTTCTTCCCCGATTATATTGCCTATGCCGCCAAGTAGAACATTCCCGAAAGCGTCCTTTTTCTTGGTTTTCAGAATCAGGTTTTGTTTTTTTAATTTCGCGCCTTCAGATACTACAACTAAACTAAAATCCTTGCCCCTGGCATGCCTCTTTTTTATCGTCCCGCAGATATCTTTCAGATCCACAGGTACCTCCGGAATAAGGATGATATCGGCGCCTCCGGCGATCCCGGCGTATGTGGCGATCCACCCGGCGTGACGCCCCATTATTTCCACGACCATTATGCGGTGATGGCTTTCCGCTGTTGTGTGCAGGCGGTCTATGGCCTCGGTTGCGATGTTTACGGCCGTATCAAAACCGAATGTGAAATCAGTGCAAGACAGGTCATTGTCGATAGTTTTTGGTATTCCTACGGTATGTACCCCGTCCATTGAAAGCTTGTATGCCGCGCCAAGGGTATCATCGCCGCCTATCGCGATTAGCGCGTCCAGCTTAAGCGAGCGTAAATTTTCCTTGATTTTTTTTAAATCGCCTTTATTTTTATATGGATTGGTGCGGCTCGTTCCGAGTATTGTCCCGCCTTTCGGAAGAATCCCGGAAACTGAGTTAAGGTCGAGTTTGACGGTTTCTTTTTTTATGATGCCCCGCCAGCCGTTTCGTATTCCGGTTACCTTGACGCCCACGTTGAGCGCTTTTCTGACAATGGCCCTTATCGTAGGGTTAAGTCCGGGACAGTCGCCACCGCCCGTCAATACCCCAATTCTTCTTATTTTCATACGTTTTACTCCTTCTGTTTACCCGCGCGTAAATAAGCGGTTATGTTTTCAAGCTTAACCTACTTCCCGAAACGGCATGCGTCTCGAAATATCTTCGTGTTCTTTCATGGCCGCGGGCGCATCGCCTTTTCCTTTAGAGGAAATCCTTGTCACGTGGATTTTGATATTTATCGTTTCTTCCAACCCGAGCATTTCCTGAACTTTGGATTTTACGATAGACTGTATTCTTTCGGTGGCCTGGGGTATGTTTGAATCGGCGAATATCGTCGCTTTGCAGACCACGTTTATGCCTTTTTTGCTCGCGACGACATTAGCGCGGAGTTCTTTTACCTCCGTCAGATGCCGCACGCTCTTTTTTATAAAATCCTCGATAGCCGTAAGCGAAACCGTAACCTGTCCTTCGGGATTTTCAAACGCTATTGTTTTTTCCGACTGCATCCTGCTTAAATTGAAGTGCGCGATCAGTAACCCCGCGATGACGAAAGCGGCCCCGATTATCCCGAAAAAAAGTTTTACATTAGGCTGGGTGTAGGTATAATTTACCGCCCTTGTCAGTTCATCCGGTGAAAAGAAATTGAACGCCATTAAAAGAAGAGAACACCCCACAGCGAGAAATATAAGCGTGTACAGTATGACCGTAAGCCCTCTCAAAAATCTCATATCAGCCTCCTTTTTTCTTCTCGAGCATTTTATTCGCGAAAGACGTGGAATATTTTCCTCTTGAAAATGACGGATCCGCCAGGACCTCTTTATGAAACGGAATAGTTGTTTTTATCGGCGCTACAATAAATTCTTCCAGGGCGCGGCGCATGACGTAAATCGCCTGTTTTCTTGTGCCGGCGCAGGTAATAAGTTTTGCGATCATCGAATCATAATACGGGGATATTTCGTAGCCGGCGTATATGTGAGTGTCCACCCTTACGCCGGGCCCGCCCGGCATGTTAAGAGACGCGATTTTTCCCGGGCACGGCCGGAAATCGTAGTCCGGGTCCTCAGCGTATACGCGGCATTCGATAGAGGCGCCCTTAAAGTTTATGTTGTCCTGCTTAAGTTTTAGTTTTTCGCCGGAGGCGATCCTTATCTGCTCTTTTATTATGTCTACACCGGTTATCATTTCTGTTACGGGGTGTTCTACCTGGACGCGCGTATTCATTTCCATGAAAAAGAAGTTATTGTTTTTATCCAGCAGGAATTCGATAGTGCCCGCGTTTTGGTAGCCTATCGATTTGGCGCATTTTACCGCCAGCTCACCCATGCGTTTACGCAGTTTATTGTCGATGGCCGGGGAAGGCGATTCCTCTATTAGTTTTTGGTGGCGCCTTTGAATCGTGCAATCCCTTTCCCCCAGGTGTATTACGTGTCCGTGGGAATCGCCAAGAAGCTGGATTTCAATATGACGCGGCGAATCGATATATTTTTCGATATAGACATTCGAGCTTCCGAACGCGGCTTCCGCCTCTCTTTGCGCTGTTAGAAACGCGCTTACTAAACGTACATCGTTGTGGCAGACGCGCATTCCTTTACCCCCGCCGCCGAGAGCAGCTTTTATTATAACGGGGTATTTCATTTTTCTGGCGATTTTCAGCGCTTCTTCCTTTGTTTTTATAAGGTTTGCGCTGCCGGGGATGGTCGGCAGGCCCGCTTTTCTGGCGGCCTGCTTGGCCGCCATTTTATCGCCCATGAGAAGTATGTTAGACGCGGTAGGGCCTATAAATTTTATCTGGCAGGATTCGCATATTTCCGCGAAATGAGCGTTTTCCGCGAGAAATCCGTAGCCCGGGTGTACGGCCTCAACGTCTGTTATTTCCGCGGCGCTTATTATGCTGGGGATATTGAGATAGCTATCGCTTGCCGGCGCTTTTCCTATGCAGACGGTTTCGTCCGCCAGTTTAACGTGAAGAGAATCCGCGTCAATTTCCGAAAAAACCGCGACCGTACCTATTCCGAGTTCCTTGCAGGCCCGGATTACCCGGACGGCCACTTCACCGCGGTTAGCTATTAGTATTTTAGAAAACATCCGCGTGCCGCCTTTTCGGGCTATTATTGTTTACCGGATGATTACTGTGTCTTTTCATTATGCCGTTTCCACGAGAAACATTACCTGTCCGAACTCAAGCGGAGCGCCGTTTTCGGCCAGTATGTCCACAATTTTTCCTTTAACCTCTGATTTTATTTCGTTCATTAATTTCATGGCTTCGATAATACAGAGGACGTCACCCTCGTTTATTTTGCTTCCCACGTCAATAAAGGGTTTGGCTTCCGGAGATGGCGAGCGGTAAAATGTGCCTACCATGGGTGCCTTGATTTCCACCGTGTTTGCGGTTCCTTTTTTTTCCGCCGGCGGAATTTCGCGCGCCGGCGTTAATACCGGAGAAATCATTTGAACCGACCTCTCGACTTCGCCGCCCGGCCCCTTTTTAAGGTGGACTTTTGCTCCGTCTTCTTCGATGGTGATTTCCGTCAAATTATGTTTTTCCATTAATCGCACGATTTCCTCAATCTTCTTTATATTCATTTTTAACCCCTTCTTTAACGCGAATTTTTACAAATCCGGTTGATTTGCTCCGCAAATCCGCGTTTAAGCGCGTCCGGCGTAATCGCCCGTACGCGTGTCGATTCGAATTATATTGCCCGTGTTTATAAATAGCGGCACTCTCACGACAGCCCCTGTTTCTAAAGTCGCCGGTTTTGATCCGCCCCTGGCGGTATCGCCCCTTATGCCCGGCTCCGTATATTCAATTTTAAGCTCTACAAACGAAGGCAGGGTTACGGCGATTATCGAATCCGCGTGAAAAGACGCGGTAACCTCCATCCCGTCTTTCAGAAATGCCGAATTTTCGCCGATCAAATCCTTGCTTACGGCGAGTTGTTCGTACGTTACCTGGTTCATGAAATGATAAGACGAATGGTCCTTGTAAAGGTATTGCATTTTTTTCTCTTCAATAAAAGCCTGATGAAAACTATCCTGTGGCCTTAGTGTTTTTTCGATAATCGAACCGTTTCGCAGATTTTTCATCTTTGCCCTGACAAAGGCTCCTCCCTTACCCGGCTTTATATGCTGCGTGGCCATGACAAGGTATAGGCACTTGTCCAGTTCGATTATAAAACCTCCTTTGAGCTGCCGGGCTGTAATCATACAGTCAGTACCCGGTTGCCTTTTTTTCCGACCAATACCATATCCTCTATTCTAACCCCGCCCCTGTTTTTAATATACAGGCCCGGTTCTATTGTGATGACGGTGTTCTCTTTTAGCGTGTGATTATTTTTTTCCGAAAGCCTGGGACATTCATGTATTTTTTTTCCTACGCCGTGTCCGAGCGAATGCATCATGTATTTGCCCATCCCCATTTTTCGCATATAGTCGTGTACGCCGCGGGTGAAACAGGATATTTTAACACCGGACATTACCTTGCGTATGGCATTTTTCTGGGCGGTTTTCACTACGGAATATAATTTACGCATCGTCCGGCTTACGTTGCCAACCATGACGGTTCGAGTCATGTCCGAATGATAACCCTTGTAAATAACCCCAAAGTCAATTACCACCGTGTCTCCCGCCCTGATTTTTCGCGTTGTTACTTTCGCGTGCGGTTTTGCGGCGTTCGGGCCGCTCGCGACAATAGTGCGAAAAGAACGCCTGAGCCTTTTTTTTCTGATGATATTTTCTATGCCGCGCGCAATCTCTATTTCGCGCGCGCCCGGTTTCACCTTATCGGCTACGGCGCGGTATATGGCGACTGTTATTTTAGCCGCTTTTACGAGATATTTTATTTCTTTCGCGCTTTTAACCATTTTTTCTTTTTAAAAGCCCGATAGCGGCTTCAAGCCCAAGAATATAGCTTGTTTTGCCGAAACCCGTAACCTGCCCCCGGACGACCGGCGCGATAAGCGAGGTATGCCTGAATTCTTCTCTCGAATATATGTTTGAGAGATGCGCCTCGACTGTCGGGATTTCACAGGCCGCTATCGCGTCCCGTATAGCCACGCTTGTGTGCGTGTAGGCGGCGGGGTTAATCAAAATAGAGCCCACCCCTCCTGATTTCGCTTTTCCGATTATGTCTACAATCTCACCCTCATGATTGGATTGCGTGATCTCAATTTCAACATTTCTTTTTTTGGCTTCGCCGCGCAACTCTTCATTGATTTCATCAATGGTGGTTTTGCCGTAAACACCTGTTTCTCTTGTGCCGAGCAGGTTAAGGTTCGGCCCGTGTATGACGAGTATTTTTGACATTTTAATTCCTCCGGTTCCTGTCACGTTAAACTCTACACGCTGTAAGATTCCAGTTTCCGCATGTCGTCGCGCCCAACCCTGAACTGCGCCGCGGACAGATAAATTACCGCTCCGACCAGGCTTATTATCAGAAGCGTCGCCAGCAGCAGTATACTTACGGAAAACGCGTTATCGCTTCCGATAAGCGGCCCGAAAAGAATCACGAACGCGCTTTCGCGGATTCCCAATCCCCCGAGCGATGGAAGCATGCTTACCAGGCTAACTACGGGCATTATGAGAAGAATAGACATAAGGCGAAGATCCGCCCCGAGAGATTTCGCCAGCAGATATATGATGAGAAAATACAGGACTTGCGCTATAAGCGAAACGCCGGTCACGGCAGAAATTAACGCTTTTTTTTTGCGGTATTCGTGCACGGCCGTGTAAATTTTCGCCAGGGTTTTTCCGATTCCCAGGAATTTGAATTTTAAAAGCCCGTTTCGAATTAATTTCGCGGCTGACGGGCTGAGTATTATGAATAGCCCCGCGATACCTCCCAGCGCGAAAATAAACACGATTTTTTTCAGCGAGCCGTCTATATTTTCCCATGAAAAACACAGCGCTATAACCGCTATCAGGCCGAATGAAATAGTGCCGATGAAACGGTCCATGAAAACCGAGATAAAAGATTTTGCGGTTTTTTTCGTCTGTTTTTTCGCGTAATATGCCTTTACAATGTCGCCTCCGACGGCAGTTGGCATGAAATTATTAAAAAAGAAACCAATGTAGGAAAGTTGCACCACCCTTCCGAACGGTATGCGCAGATTCTCCCCGATAAACAAAAGCTTCAGCCGGATCGAGACAATGATGGCGTTGGCCATAAATAAAATTACCGCTAAAACAAAAAGCGGGGCCTGTGTCCTCGCGATGGTGCTTCCTATGCGCGGCAGGTGCGCGCGCATGTTCCACACGAGAAACGCGATCAGCCCTACGCTTACGGATACGCGTAAAAACGCGAAAATGCGCCCTTTCATAATGCGCCTAATATATCATAACCGGAATAAATAGTAAAGCGAAAATCGGAAAAATTATCGGGTTCAGGCCCTGATATTTGCCGATTCCGTATTGGAAAATACGAGAACGGCACTCTATCGATTACTGTCATCCGCTATCGGAACTTTCAAGGGGCGGCGTTTCGGGGAGGTCGAGTTTTATGGTGGAGTCAATGTTGTCCTTGAAGCGCTTTATGTGTGTTTCGCCGGTTGTGTAGGCGCTTTGCGCCTTTTGCAGGGCCGCGCCGATATCCTCGTATTTGGAATAAAAATGACGGAAGTTCCTTTCGATCTTTATGAGCGCTTCCTGAAGTTTTCTCGCGCTTTTTATTATGTCGAGATTCCGTACACCCATTATTACGATCTGGAGAAAGGCGTAAAAGGTGTTGGGGCTTACCGGGACCACCTTGTTGTTGCGCGCGTATTCGTATATGCCGCAGGGCTCACCCAGAAAATTTTTTTCCGCGATGGTTTCGTAATATATGGATTCAGAGGGAATGAACATAAACGCGAAATCAGATGTTCCTTTGTGCGGTTTTATGTATTTATTTCGGATGGAACTGATCTGGGTTTTGAGCCCGTTTTCATAAAGCTTCCAGTTCTGTTTTTTGTCGTCCTCTCTTTCCGCGTTGAGGTACCTTTCGTATATTTCGCGGGGAAACTTCGCGTCAATCGGGATGATAACGTCCTTGTATCGTATTACCGCGTCAACCCTTTCACCGCCCTCGATCGCGAATTGTCTTTGCCAGAGTTTCGGCGCCACTTTTTCAAGCATTTCCTCCAGAACTTCTTCTCCGTAATTGCCCCTTAGCTTTGGCGTTCGCAGAAGGTACTTGAGGGAATTACCGAGATCGGTAACCTCTTTCTGATGGTGCATCATTTTTTCAAGCGTTGCGCCCATGTTATTTATTGTTTCAAGCGTTTTTACGGCATGAGTCGATATTACGTCCTTTGATCTCTCCATTTCGCTGCGCGCGCTTTCGAGTGAGGTCTGAATTTTGTTTTCGGCCAGCCTGCTTCGCGAAGATTTTGATATTAAAAAAATAACGAGCCCTATGAGGATCGCGAGGAGCGCGACTATGAGCGTTTCCATAAATTAATTTTTAGCCCCAGCAATTTTCGTATTTGAGGAAGTGCCGCCCGGGCGGCACTTTCCCCGTCCGATATGGCCCTTTTGGACTGGTCAAAGGCGAACTGGTCTATGTTGTGCAATTTCGGTTTTACCGTGACATCCGCCTGCATTGACTGATATGTGTCCAGTTCCTTTCCCATGATCTGTATGGACTGGATAAACATCTGGAACAGGTTTTCAAGTTTTCCCGCTTTGACGCAAAAACCCACATCTACAGCTATCACGGCGGTGGCTCCGAGGCGCCGCGCCATTTTTGCCGGAATGCTGTTTCGTATACCGCCGTCCACAAGCTTTCTCCCGTCTATCATGACGGGCGGAAAAATACCCGGCCACGAACAGCTTGCCTTGATGACCTCCTGCAGATTGCCTTTTGTGTAAACAAGCTCTTCCCCCGTCTCGATATCAGTAGCGGTTATGGCGATGGGAATTTGCGCGTCCTCGAAATTTTTTCCGTCTGTGAATTCACGGATTATTTTCTCCAGTTTTTTTCCTTTTAGCAGCGCCAGCCTGGAAATTGAAAAATCGGTTAGCTTATCCACCGAGAATTTGAGGGCGGCTTCCTCCATTCTGTAAGTGGGGACGCCCACGCTGTAGCCGGCTCCGATAAAACTGCCTATGCTCGAACCTATAATGAGATCAATAGGTATTCGCTCGCGCTCAAACACTTTCAGGACGCCTATGTTGGCGAGTCCGCGCGCGGAACCCCCGCCAAGCGCCAGGGCGATTTTTCGCTTTTTAAAAAAAGTCATCGGTAAATTACCACTCCCGCGTATCCTACCACCCGGGAATAATCCCCGGATGTATCCCCGCTTGTTTTATAGCTTATGAGTTTGGTTTTTTTTGCCCCGAGCTCTATGCTTGCCTGCATCATTACCGCGGCGGGGGCAAAACCGCACATGCTTATGCCGTATTCTTCTATCGTTTCCAAAAAACCGTCGATGTCGAGAGAAAGTATTTTCTTTATAGCGAGCATATCTTTTTTTTCGGCGGATTCGCGCGGTTCATAATGCGTCATGTCACTGGAAGCTATGATCGTCACGTCTTTTTTTGATGCCTTTACGGATTTCGCGAGCTCACTGCCGATACCTCTATAGGTTTTGGCGTCCGCGGCGGCTATAACCACGGGGACAAAAGTAAATTTTTTCTTCATTGACTGAAGAAACGGGAGCTGGACCTCAATAGAATGCTCATCGTCGTGGCAGGCCCGGTCGGCTTCTATGTAAGATGAGCCTTTCAGAATGGCGCCTGAGAGTTCATCGTCAATTTCAATATTGCCCAGAGGCGTTTTCCAGGTTCTTTTTCGGTCTATGCCAAATGGTTTTCCGCGGCCGGTATGGTTCGGCCCGAGAATTATGTATGTGTTTTTCGGCTCTATAGAAGAGAGCGTTTCGCCGGCTACGCAGCCGGAATACGCATAACCGGCGTGCGGAGAAATGACGCCTGCCGCGTCGATTTTTTCTTTTTTCCGTTCCATAAGGCCGGAAACGTCTCTCGCGAGAAGCGCCGGATCCGCTTCGTAAAAACTGCCGGCCACGACAGGTTTTCGCATCATCCCGAAAATCCTTCTTTTCGGCCGTAAACCGTAACTACGCACGACCTGTTCAGATCCAGATATTTTTTCGCGGCTTGCGCGACATCCTCTTTCGAGATATTCGAAACTCGCTGCGGATATTTTATATACGCATCATACCCTATGCCGCAGAGTTCGTCAAGGGCCATTTTGAATGCCAGGGCGGAATTGGATTGCAGGAATATTTTTTGCCTGCCGATCAAAGCGCTTTTAGCGAGTTGTATTTCATCCTCCGGCACGTTGCCTTCGGCCGCTTTTTTCAGTTCGGCGAATAGTATGCTTTTTGCCTTTTCAAGGTGCTCTTCGTCTGTGGCCAGATACGAGGCAATGAGCCCCGTGTCAATGCCGGGCGCTGAAAAAATGCCCAGGTTATAAGACAGGCCCAGCTCATTCCTTACTGATTCGTAAAGACGTCCGTTTTCGCCCGAAAGAACGGAAGACAAAAGAGACAATCCGTATTTATCCTCGCTTTCAAAAGAGGCCCCGCGAAAACCGACCATAACAAGCGATTGATCGCGAGGCATGATACAGTCCGTTTTTTTAGAAATGGCCAAAGGCCCCAGATGCGGCCTTTTCAGGCGCGAAGGCCCCTTCCTTAAAGAAGATAAAAGCGCGCTTATTTCGTTTTTCATATTTTCCGCGTGAAAATCGCCAACGACGGATATGACCATACCCTCCGCGCAGACGAATTCGCGGTAAAAATCCTGAATATCCTCTCTGCTTATATTTTTTACCGATTCGGGCTCGCCGAGAATCCGCATGCCGTAAGGATAATTCTCAAAAAGTAACTTTCGCAGCTTAAGGAACCCGGTACTGTAGACATTGTCATCCTCGGCTTTTATCGCCGCGTATATTTTCCCCTTTTTCTTTTTAATTTCCTCTTCGGGGAAAACGGAATTCAAAAGAATATCGGAAAGAACGGAAAGCGCGGCGGGCGTGTGTTCGCTCAGGAATTCCATGGAAATTCCGAATGAGTTTTTTTCGCTGAAACAGGATATACTTCCTCCGCTTTTTTCGATGAAAGGCCTGATCTGAACCTCATTTCTTTTTCTTGTGCCTTTAACGAGAAGGGCGCTTGTCAGGTTGGAAATCCCGTTATTCGCTTTTGTTTCGGCCATTAGCCCTCCGGGGAAAACGCATACGACAGCAACCTTTGGAAGCCGGTGATTTTCCTTTAAGATGAGATTTATGCCGTTTGTGAGCGTTACCCGCAGCGGCGGGGATCCCGGAGAAGGGAAATTTTTGTCCGATACCGCGCTCGCCGCTTCTTCCGGAAGCAGGTATGAAATCGTTAGGTTGTTTTCATTCAAATATTTTTGCGCAACCCGGCGCACGTTGTTTTGATTCACTTTTTTTACGTTTTCCACGTATTTTTCAAAAAAACGCGGATCCCCTGCCAGGAATTCGCCCTGTGAAGCCGCGCCGGCAAGGCCTCCGGTTGTTTCAAGCGAGTCCATGTAATCGGATATGACTATGTTTCTGGCAGCGTCCAGCTCGCTTTCTTTTACGCCGTTTTTGGCTATTTTTTTAATTTCATTCAGAATTTCTTCTTTTGCGAGTCCGAGTTTTTTGTGATCGCCTATTCCGTAGATGATAAAAAGCCCCGGATACGCCGGGGTGTAATTAAAAGCGCTTACTGTGTGGAGAAGTCGATTTTTCTTAACCAGTTTACCGTTAAGCCGGGATCCGTCCCAGTCGCCCAGTATTATGCCAAGTATATCAAGGGCGTAAACGTCCCTATCTGAGAGGGGTACGGTGTGATAGCCCATTGCGATGTAGCCAAGATTTATCGGCGCGTATCTTTTTATGAGGCGAGGTGAATTTTGAGGCGGTTCATCCGGCGCAAAACCTTCTGAGGGCCTTTTTCGTTCGTTTTTTCCGAATATTTTTTTTATTTTCGTCAGTATCCCGTTTGTATCGATGTCGCCGACAACCGTAAGGATAATATTTTCCGGTGTATAACGAAGCCCGTGGTGGCGAACGAGGTCGTCGCCGGTTAATTTAGTAAAAAGTTCCTCATATCCTATGACCGGGCTTTTGTAAGGGTGCCGAAGGTAAGACGTTTCCCAGAGCTGCCGCATAACGCGCCTTGAGGGATCATCATTCCCGAGTTTTATTTCTTTCAATATAACCTGTTTTTCCTTTTTAACTTCTTCGGCCGTGAAAACGGAGTGAAAAAGAATATCCTCAATGAGATCGAGCGCTTTACCGGTGTATTCGGACGGTACGGTGATTGAATAAGTGGTGCTGTCAAGGCCGGTCCAGGCGTTTATAGTTCCCCCGAAAGCCTTGACCTCTTTTTCTATATCGCCCGGTTTCCTTCCCGATGTTCCCTTGAAAAGCATGTGTTCTATGAAGTGAGAGATTCCGCATCCGGCGTAGCTGCCCTCCGAAGAAAGTCCTGCCGCCACGGTTGCCGTGATACCGGTGACAGGGTTCGCGCGCTCCTCTTTCAGGATTACCGTTAAGCCGTTATCCAGAACGTGTTTGGAAACCGGTTCGTCAGCTGCCGGGGAAATACAGGCCGAAACAAGCGCGAAAAAAAAAGCTAATACAGTAATGAGCTTTCTCAGAATTACTTCCCTCCCTTCTTAACCGTCGTGTGATGCGTGATGTACAGTGTGATATCGTCTACGACTGCGTAAACACAGGGTATGAATATTAGTGTTAGGGTCGTTCCAAAAAGAAGCCCCCAGCTGAGGGTAAGCGCGGCCGGCTGCAGGAAGGGGTCTAATCCGCCTACTCCATAGGCGACCGGAGCGAGGGCGATAAATGTTGTTATCGTGGTAAGAATAACGGGACGCAGCCTTAAACTACCCGCTTCTATTATGGACTTGCGCCTGTCCATGCCCTGAATTCGCAGCCGGTTAATGAAATCGACCAGGACGATCGAATCGTTAACGACAACACCGATCAGGCCGACAATGCCTAGAAACGCCAGAAAGCTGAATTCCATGTTGTGTGTTACCAGTGCAAAAAGAGCCCCGGAAACCCCGAACAGTATCGCTATCATTATGATAAAAGGTTGGATCAGCGAATTGAATTTTGTTGCGAGAATAAGGAATATCAAGAAGAAAGCCAACATGAATGCCTTCATGAGGTTTCCGAATGCCTCCAGGGTATCCTGTTCTTCGCCGCCGTATGTTACCGTGTATCCCAGGTGGTCGGTCTCGATATTTTCGAATTTTTTTCGCAAGAGGGTATTTACCCTTATTGACGTCATGTTTTTTTCATCCACCGAAGCCATTACCCTTAACGCTCTTTTACCGTCGAGGTGTTTGTATGATTCGAGTTGTTTTTGTTTTTTTAAAGACGCCACGTCTTTGAGGTTGATGAGGTTGCTGTTTCTGTTAGGTACGATTATTCTTTGAAAAACATTTTCGTCCTCTCTCTTTTTTTCCGGGAAACGCACAACAACATCTATTTCCTCTTCCGCCTTGGTCTGTTTGATCGCAGTGGCGGTGCCTCCCCCGACGGCATTTCTTACGGCTTCGGCTATGTCCTGGGTTGTAAGGAACGCGCTCGCGGCCTTTTCCTCATTAACCTCGACTGTAATCTCGTCTTTTCCGAACTTGTAGTCCGTATCGATATCCGTTACCCCATCCAGGGTGTTGAGATATGTTATATACTTTTGCGCGATTTCGTTTAAAACAGCGTAATCCTCCCCTTTTATCTTGATATCTACCGCTTTCCCCATGGGCGGCCCGCCTCTTACCTGCTCAAATCTGATTTTTTTGAGCCCGTCCACATTTTTTAGCTCTTTCCGGAGCGAATCAATGATCTGGATGGCGCTTCTTTTGCGGGCGGATTCCGGGGTAAGATAAACATTCACCTGGACCAGGTGGCTTCCTCTTCGCATATACGGGTCCAGGGTCCGGCTCTCCGCGATATTGCCGACAGTAGTTACGTAGCTGTCGAGTTCGGTTTCCGGCAGCGTTTCTACGATTCTCTCCAGCTGATGTGAAAGTTCCGTCGTTTTATCAAGACTGGTTCCGATAGGGGCTTCGGCCCGCACGTAGAATTCCTCTACTCCTTTTTGCGGAAAGGCGACAACGCGCAGAAACACTTTAAGTACTACCAGGAGGAGTATGAAAGCGATCACAAAGATCCCTATGGTTTTATACCTTTTTTCAATCGCTTTCGATATGGCCTTAGTGTAAAAATCGCGGATCCTGTCAAACCAGTGAAGGCGTTTGAGCGTGTTTTTAGCCAATGTATTTTTCGAAGATTTTGCGAAATCCGCCAGATGCGAGGGAAGTATTAAAAACGCCTCAAAAAGAGACGCTGAAAGCGCCACTATGACAATAATGGGTATTTGCCTTACGAATTTTCCCATAATACCGGTCATAAAGGCCAGCGGCAGAAACGCGACTATTGTCGTGATTATTGTGGTGGTTACCGCCGGAATAACTTCTTCGGTTCCCTTTACGGCGGCTTCTTTGGGCGCCATTCCCTTCTCTATGTATCGGAACGTGTTCTCGGATACGATGATACCGTCGTCCACTATCATGCCGAGCACTATGATAAGGCCGAACATGGTCATCATGTTTATGCTCATGCCGCTCGCCATCATGAATCCAAGCGTTATGGAAAAAGCGATCGGGATGCCCACCGCCGTAAAAAAGGCCACTCTTTTTGTCATAAAAAGCCGGAGCGTTATAAGTACCAGTATTATTCCCACAATCCCATTATTGCGCAGGATGTTAAGGCGCCTTTTTATATAGAGCGACATATCGTCAAGCGTATAGATTTTAAGGTCATCAGGGGTATTCTTCTTGAATTTCTCCACGACAGCCTTTGTCTTGTTGACAAGCTCTATGGCGTCGCCTTTTTCTTTTTTTAGCACTATAAGGTTGATCGCGCGTGTTCCGAATGATTTTGTAATTTCATTTTCATCCTCAAAAGCGTCACGCACGCTGCCGATATCCTTTATGCGCAGCCAGTCCCCTACATCGCTTGCCCGTATTATCGTTTCCTCAATATCTTTATTGCTCAGAAATTCCCCGCTTGTCCTTATAATATACTCGGTATCTTTACCCCGCATCGTACCCGCGGGAAGATTTAAATTTTTCGCGCGCAGGGCCTTCATCACCTCGTCAAGCGATAGATAATACTCCCTGAGTTTTTCCGGATCGATTTCCACCCAGATCTCCCTGTCGCGCCAACCTTTTCTTTGTACCTGGGCCACTTCAGGTATATCCAGCAGCATACCTTCAAGCGATTCCGCATACCCCTGAAGGATGAACTCGTCCCGCGCCCCGCTCATTGCCACCTCTATTACGGGAATAAGCTTCATGTTTATCTCCTGGACAAGGGGGTCTTCCGCGTCTTCCGGCAGGTCTTTAATTTTATCAACGGCCCTCTGGATGTCGTTTATTATTTTATTTTTATCTTCGGCGTCGGGGTCCATTTTTATGTATATCGTGGATATGTTGTTTCCCGAAACCGATCTTATCTCGTCTATATCGTCTACTTCCCGTAATTCTTTTTCGATAGGCGTGGTTATTAATTTTTCGACATCTCTGGCGGTAGCCCCCGGATAAACGACAGAAACCTGGACCAGGTCAAAAGATACGTTTGGAAAAACCTCTTTATTCAGGCTAAGCGCGCCGATCACGCCCACTACGAGAAAAAACAGGGATATCAGATTGATAAACAGGGAGTTTTTCACGGAGAATTCGGATATTTTCATTATTCAATAACCCCTATACTGACTAGAAGCGTATCTTTGGCGTTTTCAAGGTCTATGAGTGAATAGTAGTAATCCAAAACCGCGACATACTGGCGTATCGCGGCGAGGCTGAAATCGTTTTGAAAATCCACGACTCTTTTACTTGTGGAACGCCCCTGCTTTAATTTTAGCTTTTCTTCTTTAAATTTCTTGTATTGTATTTCCTTGATTCTTGTCCAGCGCTTCACGTTTTCCAGACGGAGATTAACAACCCGTACTTCCCTGTCAACATCGGTAAAAATTTTCTTTTCAACATGCAAAATTTCAAGAACCGCTTTTTCTTTTTCAAGGGCCGCCTGGTTGAATTTGCCCCGAGCTTCACTGTTTTCCAGCGGATGGCTGATTTCAATGCCGCCGTAATAGTAAGGGTGTTTGTTTGTCGAAAGCGCTCCGTTCGCGTGGCCGAATTTTCTTGCCACCCCGCTTGTCGCGAGAGTGCCGACCAGGTCAATCTGCGGCCAGAGATTATTTTCTTTCATTTTCAGGTCAACCTCTCTAGCGAGCAGGTTCTTTTTATTCATGCGGTAATCACGGTTCGCTATGAATGCCGTGTTTAAGGATTCAAAAAGCCCCGCGCCGCCCCAAAGGGTTTCGAGCCTGTCTTTTGGAACGACTATGAAATCGGCTTCTTCATTCAGCAGAAAAAGTAAATTATTGCTGGCCGTAATAAGATCGTTTTGCGCCACAAGCAGCTCTATTTTTCTAATGCGCATGTTCGCCTCGGTTTCATACAGGTCTGTTTCTTCCACAAATCCCATTTTCAGGTGCTTTTTATACCTGTCATACAGGTTCTCGGCCTGCTTTAAAAGGTCTTTCCTTAAAGCGACATTTTGATACGAAAATACGAGCCGCCAGTATGCCTTCCCTATGTCCGCGACCGCGTTTTCTATCCTGTCCATTGCTTTTATGCCGGCTATCTCCGCTTCTATCATGGAGAGTTTTACCGTCTTCCTGTCGATATAGCCCAGGAAATTTTTGAGCACCGGCTGCCTGGCGGTAAAGGAAAGCTCCGCCTCGTGATAAGGAGTGGTTGTCGTGATCAGCCGGTCCGTCCATTCCCTTGTATCGATATAATCTATGGATAGTTCGGTGCCCGTGGGCAACTCTTTAGCGATACCCAATTCATATTCATTCTCTATGGTTTTTGATCCGAAAAGCGGGATTGTCGTGGCGCTTTGGTCATCGGTATAACTTATACTGCCAGTCAGCACGGCGTCAAATACCGCCTCGGAAAGAAGAACGTCCTCGTCCTTTACCAGGGATTCTATTTTCGCTATCTTGATATCAAGATTATTGTTGAGGCCTATGTCCAGGCATTCGGAAAGTGAACGCTCCACGATTTTTTTTTCAAAAGCCCGGGCTTCCGAAAAAACCCCCGCCAATAATAAAAACGTTCCTATCGCGAGAAAAGTTTTACGCATACGCGTCATTTTTTTATCCCGTCCCAGATTCCAATTTTTTTTTGACCTTTACTAAAATAGCCACGTATTGCGCGCGCTCCCTTTGGCTGATGTTGCTAAAAAGGCGGCTTATTATCCTCATCTGATAATTTCGGATTTTGTCCGCGAGCCTTGCCCCCCTTGGTGTAAGCCGGGCCCGGACAACCCTCCTGTCCTCAAGGGACCTTAGCCTTTTTACAAAGCGCATTTTTATAAGGCGGTCCGTTACGGCCGTGATCGCGCTTTTCGTAACGCCCAGCGAGGCCGAGAGGTCGCTCATACGGCACTCCTTGTTTTTGCGAAGCATCTCGAGTATGATCATCTGGGAGATATTGATCTTGTTTTCTTTCAGTTCCGCCGGCAGGTTCCTGATGAAAGACGCGTGCATTGGCGGGGTAACCGCCATAACCTCTTTTGAAAATGTCTTTATATCCATAAAGCGCCCCCATACCTATATTAGTTAAAGATTTTAACTATTCACTTTTTTAATATACATTAAAAAAATCATTTTGTCAAGCGAAATTATTTTAGCTTTCTATTTTTTTCTGAAGATTATCGAGAGGTTGAAGGCAATGTCTTTTTGTCCGAGGGCTTCCGGGGGCGGCGGAAACGGCGAGCACTGTTTTATGCTTTTAAGGGCTGTTTCGCGCAAAATCTCATAACTGGCGCTGTTTGCCTTATCCACGAAAACGTTTTTGAGCGCGCCGCGTTTATCTAACGTGAACGCGACCTCGACCGAACCTTTTTCGCGGGAAGAGGTGTAGTTGCGCGCCACGACCTTTTTTATTTTTTCTCTTATAAGTTCGTAATACTGCATGTATTCTTCGAGTTTTTCCAGTTCATTTTCCTCGAGGTATTGCTCTTTCGCGGGTTTTCCGTCAGCTTTTACCCGGCCGTCTTCCGCTATTTTGTTTTCAGGCCTTTTTTGACGGGGCCTGTTTTTTTTAAGGTCATATTTTTGAGGCAGGGTCTCCATGATTTTCTCTCTTATTTCATCTTCGGGCGGCTCCGGCTTGAGATAAGCCACTTCGATCTCGCTCTTTTTTTTCACTGGAGGTTTTTCCGAAAAAAAACCACCCGCTGATATCGCGAAAACGTGAAGCGAAACCGATATCGCCAGCGACGCCCAAAAGGCAGTATTGTTAAGCATAATTCGTATTATAACACAGCCAGGTTAAAGTTTATAGTTAAATCCTATCAGAAAAGTCCTGCGCGGAGACGGATAATAGCCCGGGCTTGTTTGCGCGCGATCCATAACGCCTATTTCCGAATACGCCGCATTCAGCAGGTTATTTATGGCCGCGAACATTTCAA